>JAABUL010003519.1_pt1 | contig 23099 bp, 23 predicted proteins | sample 5559151 | NCBI WGS metagenome assembly JAABUL01 (sample SAMN10711876, study PRJNA513368) | rock metagenome | isolation source: Antarctica rocks | place: Antarctica: Victoria Land, Pudding Butte sud | reverse complement strand
CGACAACGGCGACTACTTCACTACCCCCACCCCTGCCTGACGCCTTCAGCACGAGCCCCGCCCTAGGGTTGGCCGACCAACGCAACCTGCTGTCCACTCACCAACGGTCACTCTGACGTCCGGTAGACGAACCCTCTGGGGAGCACCCACGGAGACGGCGCCGCTGGTCGAACCCGTACGCCTGTCCGACCGTCCCGATAGACCCGCCCGCAGTGTTCACCGGTGATGGGGGGGATAACCGGGGCACCGCGCCGACGATTTCACGGCGAGGGATGCGCCACCTGCCGCTGTGACAACCGTCTGCGTCAGCTGTGCTGGGAGTTTCCGCACTTCGGTCGGCGGTAGGTCAGCCCGTTACCTGAACAACCCGGGTCGTCTGGGCATAACTTCCGTTGGTCAAGATGGGCGCGCTGCTGCCTATGTGTCGGCGAGCCCCTACGTGCCAGGAGTCTGCGGTTGAGGTCGGCGGCTTTGCGGTCGGTTTCGTCCAGGGTTCGGTCGACTCCGCGGAGATGGTTTTGGTCGGCGCGGCGCCGTGCGACGGCCTGTTCCCAGTCGCGAGCCGTGTAAGGCCTTGGCGGTGGCGCGACCGGCGTCGCGGGCGGCGGCGGTAGCTGCGGTTCGTCGGGGGTTTGCGGGTCGACGCGGTGGACCGCGCCCGGGCCGGTGGTGTTGCCGCGGGCCAGGTGGGACACCGAGTGCGGGGTCAGCGGCCGTGGGGTGATCGACAGGTGGCCGCGGGGGTCGATCGGCGGCAGCAGCGGAACATCCCCGATCCCCTGAGCGATGGGGCGGCGGCTTCGGCACAGGTGCGGCGATGCCCCGTCCACCGCTGGGGCGCGGTCGATCGCCCCGGCCAGAGTGCGGGTGGCGGGTGAGGTGAGCGCCAGGTGCAGGGCGCGGAGCCACCGGACCAACGCGCACGGCCCGCACACAACCGGATCCTCGTCCGGATAGAGGGTGACCAACCCGATCGTCGTGTTGATGGTGGCGACTGTGTCGGTCAGTGTGATGTCGCCGGCGGTGAGGGCGGCGATCCGCCGGTACGGCACGGCCGCCTGGGCCAGGACCAGCAGCGCCCGGTCGCGGCGGCCGAACCAGCCGTTGATCCAGCCGTGGGACTGTGAATCGCCAAATTAGTTGGCACGTTTTGTCCACGCTAAATGGCACGGTGTTCAGCACGCCTACGCCTCAACCGGGCACTCGATGGACCTATCGTCGCAGGTCAAGCGAGTGTGGTGCGGTATCAACGCAGACACCATGCGGCCATTCAATTTGGCGAAAGTGTGCCATATAGCGTGGCGACCGACAGTCCAGGAGCAACGGCGACCGACAGGACTGACCTGGCGACCACGGCTTCGTCACCATCGAGAGCTGTCCCGGTCGATGAACGACAGCAGCCACATGCGCTGTGAATTGGGCATTTATTTGGCACAGTTTTTTTCGGTTGAGTGCCACGTTTCGGCTCGGCCGTGCGGTGAGGTGTGTCACGCTGATGGCCCAGCGCGTTAAAGAGAGGGAATGGCGTGGTGGTTCACGGGGTCTGATCAGCAGGCCGCCCATGGGAGCACACCGCGGGGTGGTCCGGACAGTTTTTCCGGTGAGTCAAGCTCCGTTCTGGACACCGAGGCAGAGGGTGTCTTGGACGACTTGGTGTCCGCGGTCGCGCAGCGGTTGGGGACGAGCGCGGCTCAGCTCAGTATCGTGAGCGCGCAACGGGTGTGGCTCACAGTAGCGTCGTCGGACCGGGGATCAGGTCGGCATCGAAGCGACACCTTCTGCGCCCGGGTCGCCGCCGCGGGGCACACCCTGATCGTGCCCGATGCCCCCGCCTATCCTCCCGCTTCGCGGCAGACCCGCAGGTCACCGTGCCCGGTGTGGTCGGCTTCTACGCCGGCGTTCCCCTGATCACCGCGGACGGGTCCGTGGTGGGGGTGTTGTGCGTGTGGGATGAGCATCCCCGCGAACTCCGCCCCGAGGACATCGCTGCGCTGGAACACTTCGCCCGCGACGCCCTCGCGTTGCTGGAGCTGCGGCGGGTCACCCACGACCTGGAATCTGCTCGGGCATTGCTGGCGGCATCGGGAACGGTGCTGGAGATGATCCTGGCCGCGGCGGCGCTACCGGAGATCCTGGACACCCTGGCCCGGGCATTGGAAGCATCGCTCCCGACCCGGTGCTCGATCCTGCTGCTGGACGGGGCGGTGCTGCACCACGGGGCCGGCCCGAGCCTGCCGCGCACCTACCTGGAGGCGATCGACGGCGTCCGGATCGGGCCGGCCGTCGGGTCCTGCGGCACCGCGGCATACACCAAGAGCACCGTCATCGTCGCCGACATCGCCGCCGACCCGCGGTGGGTCAAGCACCGCCAGGACGCCCTGGCTGCCGGTCTGCGGGCCTGCTGGTCGATACCGATTTAGGCCCGCAGCATCAGGTGCTGGGCACCTTCGCGGTGTACTACGACACCGTCCGCAGCCCCAGCTATGAAGAACTGAGCACTCTTTCCCGTTGGGTGAACCTGGCGGAACTGGCCATCATCCGCTCCGGTGAAGTGGCGAGCCTGCGGGCGGCGGCCACCGTGGACCCGTTGACCGGGCTGATCAACCGCGCCGAGTCGCTCCGCCTACTCGAGCGGGCCACCGAGAATGCCGGTGCTGAACTGGCGGTGTTCTTCCTCGATTTGGATCAGTTCAAATTCGTCAACGACACCCTTGGACACGCCGCCGGAGATGAATTCTTGCAGGCGGTGGCCAGCCGTCTCATCGGGTGTCTCCGGCCTCACGACACGGTCGCGAGGTTCGGCGGTGACGAGTTCCTGATGCTCTGCCCCGATATCTGTTCCGCTGATCAGGCCCGCACGTTCGGCCGCCGGATCATCGCCGCCCTGGCCGAGCCACTACCGGTCTACGGCCGCACGGTGGCGCTCTCGGTCAGCATCGGTATCGCGCTGCACCCCGCGCACTCCGGGCCCGGCGCCGGTGCCGGTGACCTGGTCGCGGAAGCGGACCTGGCGATGTACTCGGCGAAAAGATCCGGCCGCAACAACATCGCCGTGTTCGACGCCGACCTGCGCCGCCAGGCCGCGGACCGGCTCAGCCTGGAAGCAGACCTCAGTCGCGCCCTGATCAATGACGAACTGCACTGCCACTACCAACCGATCGTGGACCTGCCCAGCGGGCAACTGATCGGCCTCGAGACGCTGCTGCGGTGGCGCAGCCCCACCCGAGGGACCGTGCTCCCACTGGATTTCATCCCCACCGCCGAAGACAGCGGACTCATCTGCCCGATGGGTGCGTTCGTGCTACGCACAGCCTGCCGACAACTGGCCACCTGGAACCAGATTGCATCCGGGAGCCTGCACATGTGGGTGAACATATCCCCCCGCCAGCTCAACGACGCCGGTTTCGCCGACACCGTCGAAGCGATCCTGCACCAGGCCGGCCTGCCCGCAGGGCAACTCGGGATCGAGGTTACCGAAAGCACCCTCATCCAAGACGCCACCACCGCCCGGGCCTGCCTGAGCCAACTGCGAGACCTCGGCGTCAGCGTGGCCGTCGACGACTTCGGCACCGGCTACTCCGCCCTGGCGCACCTGAAAAACCTGCCCGTGGATGTGCTGAAAATCGACCGCGGATTCATCACCGACATCAACGCATCACCCGCCGATAAGGGCATCGTCGCGGCGATCCTGGCCCTGGCCGACACCGTCGGCCTGCAGGTCACCGCCGAAGGCGTCGAAACCGCTGCCCAACGACACACGCTGCAAAACATGGGCTGCAGCGCCGCGCAGGGCTACCTGTTCAGCCGCTCACTGACCGCCGCCCAACTCACCGACCTCCTGCATGCTGACCCCGCGCCGATACTGCCCACCCGAGGGTGAAACACAACCCACCGCTCCACCGGTCGCCGGGGGTTCGCCCGGGTAGGTCGTACCGGACTGGAACCCAAGATCCAACTCGGCTGCGCCGTCCGACGGGTCGAACCGCCGGTTCCGATCATGCCAACAGCGGGTCAGCGTCTGGCAGCGATGTCGAGGGCTGCTGCTCTCGGCCTCGCTGCGGCGGTGGGCGTGCTCGGTGAGACGAGCGGGAACCCCCGGCGCAGAAGCACTGCGAACGCGATGAGACACGGCCATGCCCGGAACCCCCAGTGGTGACTGTTTGTCATCATGGGGGTATGCCGCACGCATTTCATTGCTTGGTTTCGGATAGGTCGGCTCGACCGGTTCCCGTCTTGATCGTGAGTGTCGGCGTGCCACGCGTGGTGCCTCCCGCATGGCGGTTGTATGAGTTGATGCTCGGCATCGGTTGGCAGCTGGCGGCAGCGCCGGTGTCGGAATCGGTGCCGGCTGTTTTCGACGCGCCGGTCGTCGCTGAGCTGACGATCGGGACGTGGGGGATGCGGCTGCGTATCCGCACCGAGGTGAACGACGGAGTGTTGACCGCAGACGCTGACGGACCACCAGATCTTCCCGCCGGTTGGTGGAGTGCGGTCGGTCGACAGGGTGGTCATTGCGCGGTGATTGTGGTGGATGTAATGGGTTTGGATCGCCGCCGGAAGCTGCGCAAGTATTTTGGATCGCCGCCGGAAGCTGCGCAAGTATGTGGACAGCGCCGCCAAACGTGGGGCCGTCCTCACCGGCCGGGCGGTGGTGATCGAAGGCGACGCCTGAGCGGGGCAGCGGGCTGCGCGGCGACCACGTTCGCGAGGGCGTAACGCATGCGCCGAGGGTGGGCGTACCTGTGGACCTGCTTCCAGACCCGCGCGGCCGTACTGGGGTGCGTCCGCCTGGTTGTCCTACCGCTCTGTTGCGAACGACGGCGTCCACATCGTCGGCGACGGGTTCCACCGCCGACGGGCGATGAACGCCGGTCGCCTCGGGTTGGCCACGGTGGCGTGTGAATTGGCGAGCTACTTGGCCGCTGTTTTGCACGGTATTTGGCACCATTCTCGAACCTCAGTTCGAGCACCACGACGCATCTGGGCGTGAACCACGGCAAGGTGGCCAAATAAGTCGCCAAAACGGCCAAAAAGCGTGCAAAAACTAGGCCACATACCGGGTTCTGGCTCAAGATTCGTGAGAGTAGCTGAAGCGGTCTCGCGGCCCAGTGACCGCACATTCTCCGTACGCCTGGCGTCGGACGCTGGATGTGCCGGTCCAGGGCACTATCAACTCGGCTCGAACCTAGTGCGCGGCACATCTGCAACACCGGTCACACTGCCATCGCCGATCAGCTTCACGAAACTTGAGCCAGAACCCGTTATCTGGCCTAATGTGACCACACTAATTGGCCACGGTCTCTGGCGTACGCACACCCGACGAGGCCACTCACTGATCCATCTTCGCAGTTCAGGCGCCTGCAGGGCAATGCCGGCGCAGTGGCCATGCGGCCATTTAGCGTGGTCAAACTAGGCCACTTATCATGGAAGAAGACAGTCGACGGTCTCGGAGTGTGCCGGGTGGTCCGCGCCGCGGCATGCGGGTGTCGATCCTGATCCTGACGGCCCGGGTGGAGCTGGACGCGCGGGTCGCCGGACTGGACGCGGGCGCAGACGACTACCTGGCCAACCCGTTCGAGCTCGAGGACCTGCTGGCCAGGTTGCGTGCGCTGCTGCGGCGAGCACCGACCGAACCGTCCAGCCCCGACGGGCAGGTACTTGTTGAGGGGTTTGCGCCATTGACACCGAAAGCAGACGCCTGGACCCCGACGGCATCCATCGCGATCCCGCCGTGACAACCCACTGAACTCCCACATTCGCCTTTAGCCCGCCGAGTCCTCCACATGCATCACCGCGGGCAGCTTTTTTGCGATTGTTAGGTTGAGTTTTTCTCTGCGCGGTGTTTACGGATTCGCCAGATGACGACGGCGGCCAGGACGATTGCGGCGACGACGATGGCCGCGGTGGTGCCCGCCGTCTTCGCGACCCGTTGGTAGGAGTTGCCGGCGAGGTAGCCGAGCAGTGTGAAGCCGACGCCCCAGGTCAGACCGCCGGCGGCGTTGAACGCCAAAAATTTGAGGTACCGCATGCGAGCTGTGCCCGCCAGGGCGGGCATGACTGCGCGGAAGAACGCCACAAACCGGCCGAGGAAGATGGCCGCGCCGCCTCGGCGGCGGAGGAAGTCTTGGGCGTCGTCAAGGCGTGCCCGCCGTTTGTTGAAGACTTTGAGGTTGAGCAGTCGAGGGCCCAGATGCCGGCCCACCTCGTACCCGACGGTGTCTCCGACGATGGCGGAGGCTACGACGATGAGCGCGATAAGCCACAGCTGGACGTGCCCGCGGCTGGCGATCACCCCGCCGAGAACGGCCGCCGTTTCGCCGGGGATGAGGAAGCCGATGAACAAGGCGTCTTCGGCGAAGACCAACACGGCAACGATCAAATACACCAGCGCGCCTGAAACGTTGAACAAGCGGTCCAGCAGCGCAGTCACCGCACACGTCCCAAGAGTCGACCAGTGCGTTTTGCCATCATGCGGTTGCCTTCCATCTCATCGGCCATGCGGTTGGAGGCCTGACCTGAACTGGACACCCAGCGCTGATCCCCTTTCATCCTCCGCAACAATCGTTACGCCCATGATGCGAGCGCTGTGAACCCGTCGGGCAGGGTGCGCCGCCCTGGCGGTAACTGCGCCTGGGCGTCATGACCTTCGGCCAGGGTGACCTCTACGCCTCCGGTCATTCCTGCGGCGGCGTTGTAGAGAAACGAGGCGACGGTGGACAGGGTGGTGAACAGCAGGATGTTGATCGCTCCAAGAATGGCGGCGACGATGAATACCCCGTTGGCGGTGATCAGCGGGCCGGGGTTGGTGGTGGCCAGCGTTGCGTAGGTGCCGTTGACGTTGTCCCATACGCCCAGGGAGCCGAAGGACAGATAGAGCACGGCGACGATCAGCATCCAGACGAAGAACATCACGATGCTGACGATCAGGCTGACCTTGAGCATCGCCCAGGGGTCGATGCGCCGCAGTTCCAGGGGCGCCTCGCGTATCGAACGGCGTCGGGCGGTCCGCAGTTGGGTGCCTGCGTCGGCGCGTGCAGGGTTCGCGGTGACGGGCAGTGAGCCGGGCGCGGTGGGGCGGCTCATTGGTCGGCCAGGTGGGTGATCAAACCGCCGACGCCGATGCCGATGCCGATGGTGAGGACGAGGGTGATGGCGAGCGCGGCGGCGATGGTCCAGGTGCGTCCACGAGGTGCCATGGTCGTGCTGTCGTGACGAAACGCCGGTGCGGTCCCGATGACGGTGCGGCGTAGCAGCCGGTTCAGCAGGTAGGCCAGCAGGTAGTAGTACAGGCAGGTGACCAGCAGGTTGTAGGCCAGGCCATGCTGGAGCCGCCGGGCGGAGGTCAAGGTGGGATTGCTCAGGTCGAAGGCGATGCGGCCGCGGGAGCGCAACGCTCGCAGCAGGCCCCATTCGTCGCCGCCCTGGGTGGCGGTGGTGTCGTAGCCGGTCCACTCGCTCTTGCGGAAAGCGATGTTGGTGGCGGAACCGTAGATCACCCGGCCGGTGATGGTGGCGACGAGGTGCACGATGTGGAACACCAGCCAGGTGTAGATCGCGGCCCACCGGGGCGCTCCTTGGAACTGGCACGGGCCGGCCACGGCGACACAGTCAGGATCTGCGCGCAGCTTCCGGTCGATCTGGGTGAGCCAACCTGGGGTGAAGACCGTGTCGGCGTCGGTGGAGATGACGATCTCTCCGCGGGCGGCCAGGGTGCCGGCTTGCCGGGCCCAGCACACTCCGGGGCGGGTTTGGTGCAGGACGGTGGCTCCATGGGCGCGGCCGATCTCGGCGGTCCGGTCGGTGGAGTTGTTGTCCACGACGATGACTTCAACCGCGTCGGTGAAATCCTGACGCGCCAGTGACTGCAAACATGCAGGGAGGTAGCCGGCCTCATTGAAGGCGGGGATCACGACGCTGAATCGGGGCGCGGGGTGCTCGTGGCTGTGGCCGAGCATGGTCTCTCCTGAGGTCGATTTTCCAGACGCCTGGTCCATATCAGACACTGCGAAAGGTGCTGGAGCGCAGCGTGTCTGGTGTGGGTGACCGGCGCAAAACGGGGGTGCCGGCGCCGACGTCGATATCGATGTCGATGTCGGCGAGCGGGTGGATCGGGCAAGTGCGGTTTCTACAGGCCCAGGTTTCGGGCCAGTTCCTGCACCGCGGGGGTCACCGCGGCCAGGAACCGGGCGAACGCGATGGTGGCATCACCGGCGGCAGCGGCGGCGGCTGCGGCGATCACCGCGCACACCGCGATCATCGCCGGCCAGTTCTTCGGGGGTGGGAGTCGCAGCGCCTGGACCCGGGCGAGCACGTTGAGCCGCTCGAAGGCCAGCGCGGTGCCCGGGCGCCGGGCGGCGGCCACGGCGGCCCGGGCCAGTGCCTGCGCGGCCAGGCGCCGGTCCCCGCAGGCCAGTCCTGCTTCTTCGTCGGCCCACCGTTCGCAGGTGTAGGCGACATCGTTGCGGACCCGCAGCAGCAGCGGGTTGACCGCGGCGGCCAGCGCGGCGATCCGGCGGTAGCGGTGATGCCGGTGCTGCAGGTGGGCCCGTTCGTGGGCGAACATCACCCGCCGTTCAGTGGCCGAGAGAGCGTGCAGCATCGCCGCGGTGACCATGATGCGGCCACCGTCCCGGGAGGGAACAGCGATCGCGCTGGGATGCTCGCCGGGAACGATCAGCAGTTCGGTGTCAGGGGCGCTTTGGCACAGCTGTTCCGCGGCGCACAGATCCAGATGCTGACGGCGGGCCGTGCGGATGAGCTGCACTGCGGACACCAGCAGCGCCGCCGCGGCCAGGGCACCGGCCCAGGGTGGGATCGGGTCGGAGCGGATCCAACGCAGCCGCGAGATCTCCGCATCGCCGGGCCACTGCGGCAGCCACCCGACGGCGCTGGCGGCCAGCAGCGACAGACTCCAGACACCAGCGGCACCGGCTGCGGCGGCGGCCGCGGTCAGGGTCCTGGTCGCCGCTCGCGGCGGTAACCGCTGCGCCACCCACGGTGAGAGGACCGCCAGGACGATGCTGAGCGCCAGCGGCAGGTACACCGAGAGCCTCATTGGCTTTGCTCCGGAGACGGTGGGTTCCACGCCAGTTCCTGGAGTTGGTGGCGTAGTTGCCGCACCGCCGGATCGGCGGCGTCCATTCCGGCCAGGAAGTGTTGCAGCACACTGGTCTGGTCCACCCCGGCACTGACCACATCGTGCAGGACGTCCCGCATCCGCTGAGCTGCGTATTGGGCGGCGTCCCGGGTGGGGCTGTAGACGTGACTGCGGCCGGCGGCCTCGCGGCGCACCTGATCCTTGTCCAGCAGACGGATCAAAATGGTCGCAACCGTGGTGTAGGCCAACGCGCTGATGCCGGAGTCGGTCAATGCCTGCTGCACCTGCGCCGGAGTGAGAGGTCCGTCCGCGGCCCAGAGCACCCCGAGCACCTCGGACTCCAACGCGCCGTTGGCCCGTTTGTGGGCGGCTTCACCGCCCTTGCCGCCGCGTCCTCGCATCGCCGTCCGTCCCCTGTTGTCATACCGCCGTCACGTGTGTGACCACACCCCCAGTAAACTACACCTTGTAGTAGCTTGGGGTGATGTTCGTGGAGAAAACCAGCCCGGTCGGCCCGGCGCAGCACCCGTCGGGCACCGATCGGGTCGCGGCCGGGTTTGAGTGCTTTTCCGGTGACCTGGTGGCTGCCCCTACCCGGCCGCGCCGTCAGTGGGAGCAACTGGAACAGGCGATGTGCGCCTGGCCGGCCCGGTGGGTCAGTGTGCTGGCCGCGGTGTTCACGCTGGGTACTTGGACCGGCGGGCACGTCGGCGCACCGTCCCGGGTGCTGATCGTGATGTTGGTGCTCCTGGGTGTGCTGGCCTTGACGACCCGGCCCGGTTGGCAACTCCTGCGCCGCAGTGTTCGCACCGAACACCTCCTGGGCACGGTCGGTGTTTGCGGCGCGGTGGTGTTCCTGCTGTTGGTTTTGCAGGTGGTGCTGGCCGGTCCACTCACCGGCGCCGACGTTGCGGTCAGCCATCTGGCCGCAGGTGTGCCGCACGGGACGCTCTACCAGGTGGCCGAGCTGGTCAGTGCGATCGGCCAGGTCCCGGTGCAGGCCGGCGCTCTGTTGATCCTGGCCGCGGTCGTGGCCAGGCGCGCTCGGCGGTGGCGGCCGCTGCTGATCGCGGCGGCGGCGGTGATGGTGGTGGGTGTCAGTGTCGGGGTCGGGAAGCTGCTGCTGGGCCGAGGCCGTCCCGACGAGGAGGTGCGGGCCCTGCATGTCGGGGGCAGTTCCTTTCCCTCCGGGCATACCACCACCGCGGTGGTCCTGGGCGGTGTGGCGGCGTGGCTGATCGGGCAGCACGCCGGCCGGGTGGTGCGGCGCCTGGGCCAGGGGCTGGCCGTGGTGTGGGCGCTGCTGATCGGAGTGGACCGGTTGTACCTGGACGTGCACTGGCTCACCGACGTCCTGGCCGGCTGGGCCCTGGGTACTGCGTTGCTGTGCCTGCTGCTCACCGCGGACCGCCCGATGAGCAGGATCATCGACCTACCCGGACGAGAACATAAAGACCGCAGCCGGTCTGAGCCCCACCGCGCCGCCGCGGTGAACCAGTCATGTTGATGCGCAATGCCGTCGCCGATCGGCGGTCACAGCGGACGGCGAATCACCGTAGGTGGGTGCGGTGGCTGCGCCGAGGCCTGTCGACGGTGGGGTCGATGGTGCTGGCCGCGGTGCTGGGCGTGACCACTCTGGCGGTGCTGACCCCCTCCGGCGGCGACGCCGAAGCCCAGATCCAGGCTCTGGCCGCCGCCCACGGCACCGTCGATACCGCCGGCGCGGTGCCCCCGTTGTTCGCTCGAGCACTCGTGGCCTCCGAGGACGCCCGGTTCTACTCCCATCACGGCATCGACCCGCAAGGGGTACTGCGAGCAGCAAGTACCGCCCTGCGCGGCGGAGTCGACCAGGGCGGGAGCACCCTGGATCAGCAGCTGGCCAAACAGTTCTACACCTCCGGGCACGGGCCGATCGCCGACAAGGTGACCCAAGTGGCGGTGGCCGTCAAGCTCGATGCGTCCTACTCCAAAGAGCAGATCCTGGAGATGTACGCCGCCACCGTGTATTTCGGTGCGGGCTTCTACGGCCTGCACGCCGCCTCCTGCGGATACTTCGCCATCCTGCCGAGCCAGTTGACCCAGGGGCAGGCCGCGATGCTGGTGGGCCTGCTGCCGGCCCCGAGTAACTACAACCCGATCACCCACCTGACGCTTGCCCGGCGACGGCAGCAGCACGTCCTTGACCGGCTGGTCGCCGTGGGCGCGCTCACTGCGCACCAAGGCGCCGCCGACTACGCCGCGGCGTTACAACTGGATCCGGCGCCCCGGTCGGCCCGGGGATGCTGACCCACATCAACCCCGGCAGATGCGGCGGTGCGGCCGTGCGGGACGCTGGCCCCCAGCTGGGCGTCGGTCGTCGTGGTACAGCAGTTCACTGGCCGCGTCCTGCAGGAAACTGACCCCCGCACAACACCAATAGGTTCCGGCTCAGCGGTCGTCGTGCTTGGCCGCGACGTCCGCGTCGAATCAGTCGGCGAAACGTCAGTAGAGGTCTGGTGCACCGGCGGACCACGCTGACCATCACGGTCTTTCCCCGGCGGTGTCGGGATGGGTGAGCAGCGCGGCCAGCAGCTGCTCCTCTTCCGGACCGAGTTCGGCGACGAATCGCGCCAGCACACCGGCCTTGCCTGCGCCGACTTCCAGCAGTCGCCGCATCTGCCGGGCGGCGACCACATCCTCGAGGGCATCGGCGGGTGCGGCCAGGGTGTATCGGTAGGCGCGGCCGTCACGGGACTGGCGCAACGCTCCCTTGCCGGCCAACCGGCTCAGTGTGGTCATGACGGTGGTGTAGGCCCGGCGTCCGGGTAGCGCCTGTTGGACCTGCGCCACGGTGACCGGACCGCCGGCACCGGCAACCACGGCTAAGACCTGGTGTTCCAAGCCGCCGGGCTCACCGCGGGTCGACATCGGTTGTTCGCCTTCTGCTTTTTACCGCAGTACTCCTCATCGGGTAACCTCCACCTACTACGGTTGAGTGTAGTACTACTGCGGCTTCGTGGTTCCGGCGTTGACGACCGATGGGAAAAGTCGCATGACTGCACATCGTGCGGCCCTACCGCGCACACGGCAGGCCGCCGCGGACGGGTCGATCGCTGGGTATCACCGGTGAGCACACTGTCGTATCTGGAGGCCGTCGTCGTCGGCGCGTTGCAGGGGATCACTGAACTTTTCCCGGTCTCCAGCCTGGGTCATTCGGTGATACTTCCGGCGCTGATCGGTGGTTCCTGGGCGAAGGATCTGGATGTGTCGGCCCCGGAATCGCCGTATCTGGCGTTCATCGTCGGGTTGCATGTGGCGACCGCGCTGGCGTTACTGCTGTTCCTGTGGCGGGATTGGGTGCGGATCATCGGCGGTTTCTTCACCTCGATCCGGGACCGGCGGATTGCCACCGATTCCCAGCGGCTGGCCTGGCTGATCGTGCTGGCCACCATTCCGGTGGGCATCGCCGGGCTGCTGCTGGAGCACCTGTTCCGTACCGTGCTAGGCAAGCCGATGCCGGCGGCGGCGTTCCTGTTCGCCAACGGGCTGGTGCTGCTGCTGGGTGAACGGCTCCGCCGCCGGGCGCCGGTCGGCGTACCGGCCGCCCCGGTCAGTGCCCCCGCCGACAGATCCGCCGGCTCCGCCCAAGCCGCTGATCTGGACGCCGGTGTGGAAGGGCCGGAGGCGGACCTGCGGTCCGACCAGCGGTTGGCCACCATGACCTTCAAGCGGGGGGTAGTGATCGGCTGCGCGCAGATCCTGGCTCTGTTGCCGGGGCTGAGCCGCTCCGGCGTCACCATGGTCGTCGGGCTGACCCAGGGACTTTCCCATCGGGACGCGGCGAGGTTCTCGTTCCTGCTGGCCACCCCGGTGATTTTCGCCGTCGGCGCTCTTAAAGTCCCGAACCTGGTGGGCCCGTTGGGTGCCGGGATCCACGGTCAGATCCTGGCCGGCAGCCTCGCCTCCTTCATCTGTGCCTATGTGGCAGTGCGGTTCTTGGACCGCTACTTCCGTACCCGCACGCTGGTCCCGTTCGCGCTGTACTGCCTTCTCGCCGGTGCCGGCTCTTTCCTGGTCCTGGCGCTGCGCTGACCAATGTCCGCCGTCCGACAGCGGCGACCGGACGCCGGCTGGCCCCGGTGCGGCGGGATTCCCCGCATTGTCAAGAACCGTGAAGGTTGATCCGAACAGCGAAGGAGCGCCCAGTGGCCAGGGAATCGGCGACGGTCGAACCGGCGGGGCGGCGCGGCTGGCTGACTCCCAACGTTCGGGTGTTGTCGGGAGTCAGCTTCCTGCAGGACGCGGCCAGCGAATTGCTGTATCCGATCCTGCCGATTTTCCTGACCGTGACCCTGGGCGCCCCGGCAGCCGTGGTGGGGGTGGTGGAAGGCGTCGCCGAGGGGGTGGCGTCGGTGACCAAGGTGTTGTCCGGGCGGGCCGCGGATCGGACCGCGAAACGCCCGCTGATCGCCGCGGGCTACGGCCTGGCCGCGGTCGGGAAGTTGATCCTGGCGATGGCCGGGACGTGGCCGATGGTGCTGGTCGCCCGCAGCGTTGATCGCCTCGGCAAAGGCATCCGCGGAGCTCCTCGGGATGCGCTGCTGCTGGTCGGCGCCGACCCGGCGCACCGGGGAAAGATTTTCGGTGTGCACCGGGCGATGGACACCCTGGGCGCTGTGGTGGGGCCGGCCGTGGGTCTGCTGCTGTACGAGCTGCTCGGCCACCGGATCCGGCCGTTGCTGATCATCGCGGTCATCCCGGCGGTGATCTCCGTCGCGCTGGTCCGCGCGGTCCGGGAAGACCGGACCGCCACCACACCGTCGGTCAACCCCGTCAAGGCAGCAGCGACGCCGATGCCGAAGCGGCTGCGGTCGTTGATCGCGGTGCTGACGGTGTTCTCGTTGGTCAACTTCCCCGACGCGTTGCTGCTGCTACGCGCCCACGATCTGGGGTTGTCCACCGGCAATGTGATCGCCGCGTACATCGCCTACAACCTGTTCTATGCGCTCCTGGCCTACCCGGCGGGTGCCTTGTCCGACCGGATTGCCAAACATCTGGTCTTCGCCGCGGGTCTGGTCTTCTTCGCGGTCGGTTATCTCGGGTTGGGGCTGGTCAGCTCGCCCGGGTGGGTGTTCGTGCTGCTGCCGCTGTACGGCGGGTTCGCCGCCGCCACCGATGGGGTCGGCAAGGCCTGGATCGCCGGCTTGGCACCGCCCGGGCAGCAAGGCGCCACCCAGGGCCTGTACCAGGGTTTGACCGGGGGCGCGGTGCTGATCGCCGGCGTGTGGGCCGGCCTGGCCTGGGGAGAGGCCGGCCGGGTGCCGCTGCTGATCTCCGGTGGCGTCTCGGTGGCCCTGGCGGCAGCGCTGCTGATCGGCGGCCACCGACTCACACCCCGCCCCTCGCGTCACACGCAACCCGATTGAGCGAACACACGGCGACCGCGCCTCCCCGGTTTCAGCCGCCGGTGCGGGACAGCCACTCGGCATAGAACAGCCCAGCCCCCAGAGCGGCCGACATGGCCGCCAGCAGCCAGAACCGGACCATCACGGTGGTCTCGGTCCAGCCACCGACCTCGAAGTGGTGGTGGAACGGAGCCATCTTGAAGACCCGCACCTTGCGGGTCTTGTAGACGACGATCTGCAACACCACCGAAAGCATCTCCGCCACCGCCAGTCCGGCGATGACCACCATCAGCAGCTCGGTCCGGGACAGGATCGACAGGCCGGCGATCAGTCCGCCCAGCGCCAGCGAACCGGAGTCGCCCATGAAGATCCGCGCCGGATGGGCGTTCCACCACAGGAACCCGATACAACCGCCCAATGCGGCGGCGGCCACCACGGCGATGTCCAGCGGATCCCTGACCTGATAGCAGCCGTTCACGGCCGCGCCGGTCAGATCGGCGGTGCAACTCTTCTGAAACTGATAGAAGCCGATGAACACGTAGGTGCCCAGCACCATCACCGACGAGCCGGCGGCCAGCCCGTCGAGCCCGTCGGTGAAATTGACGGCGTTGGACCAGGCGGCGATCACCAGAATGGCGAATACCACGAAGCCGATCGCCCCGAAGGTGATGAATCTGAGCTCGCGCGCATAGGACAGGTGCATCGAGGCCGGCGTCAAACCGTTGCCGTTCTTGAACAGCAGGGCCAGCACCGCGAACGACCCCGCGACGAACGTCTGGCCGATCAGCTTGGCCCGCTTGCCCAGGCCGAGGCTGCGCTGCTTGCGGATCTTGATGTAGTCGTCCAGCATGCCGACCACGCCGAGTCCGGTGGTGAGGTACAGCAGCAGCCAGCCGGAGGCGGTGGGTCCACCGCCGCCGCCGGCCAGCTGCACGATGATCGACGTCAGATAGCCGACCCACATCGCGATGATGATGGCCGTGCCGCCCATGGTCGGCGTGCCCTGCTTCTTCAGGTGGGTCTGCGGGCCGTCGTCGCGGATCTCCTGGCCGAAACCTTGCCGGGCGAAAACCTTGATCAGGTACGGGGTGAGCAGGATGGACACGATCAGCCCGACGACCGCGGCGATCAGGATCGACTTCACCTGCTCTCCTGCTCCTCCGGCGGGATCGCGCCGGTCGGTGTGTCCACCGGTTCGACCACCGGCCCTGCCAAGTCCAGGGTGATCGTCGACAGGTTCCTCAGCTGACCGGTGACCACGCGGTACCGCCCGGCCGAGCGGGACCGCTGTGACCAGGACGACGGCATCAGGTCCCGATCGCGGATGAGCACCTCCAGCGCTTCGACGGCAGAGACGATCTCACTGCCGTTACCTCCATGACACTTGCAGATGCGCACCCAAGTGCTGCTGGCTGCCTGGCCGGATCATCATCGCCGTTGCCCGACGCCCGGATATTCGCCGGCCAATTGCTGCAAAAGAAGACGCGCGCGGTCACACAATTTGCCGTCAACCCGGGTCAGCACGGCGATCCGAATGCGACGCTCGGTCATGGCTGCTCGGTGAACAAATAACAGGGCCTGCTCTGGCTGGTGGCTAGTTGACGCAACCGACGGTGTGGGCGGTGATGGCCGAGGCCGAGGGGCCAGGGTGCGCCGGCGCCGGCGCCACCGCGGTGGGAGTCGGTCGTGGGGCAGGGGCAGGGGCGGGGTTCGCGGGGGTCGGCGCGGTCAGGTCCTGCCCGGCGATGATCAGGATGTGACCCGGCGGGATGGAAGCGTCTTGGCGCGGGTGGCCTTTGCCGTGCAGCACGGTGCTGACCGCAGCCGCGGCGGCTCGGCCGCCGACCGGGTAGGCGATGATGGTGCCGGCGTGCTGGGCGGCGGCGGTGATACCCGGGAAGTCGGTGATCTGCCCGCGGGTGAATCCCGCCGCTATCAGCGAGTCGGCCACCGTCGCTGCCACCCTGGCGGTGTCGGTGGCGTTCTGGACGTCGACGGTGACCGAGGACAACTTCATCGATGGCGCCGGCGCGACCGGCATAGGCGCCGGCGCCGCGGCGGGGCGGTCCAGGGCCGCGAAGAACGTCTTGATCTCGGCCGGGTCGGTGGCCAGCGCGTCGGGATGGGCGGCATCGGCCCCGTGGGTGGGCATCGTCTGGAAGGTGACGTTGCCGCCGGAGAGGTCGGCCAGTTGCCCAGCGAAGCTCAACAGGTCAAAACCGTTGTCCAGGACCAGTGATTTGCTGGCGGCGGTGAGCAGCGCGGCCAGCTTGGCCGGGGAGGTCAACGTGCCCACCGACAGCATCTTGCTGGTGGCGCCGGCCAGGAAGGCCTGCTGTCGGCGCACCCTGTCCAGGTCGCCTTGCGGCAGTCCGTGCCGTTGCCGGACGAACGCCGTGGCCGCTTTGCCGGAGACTTCCTGCGGTCCAGCTTTGAAATCGGCTCCGGAGTAAGGATCGTTGACGGCGTGGTTGAGGCAGACCGGGACCCCACCCAGGGCCAGCGACAACTGGTAGAACCCGATGAGGTTCACCTCGGCGTAATGATCGATCTTCAGGCCGGTGAACGCCTGCACGATTCTGATCAGCATGGCCCGGCCGGCCTCGTTGGACGCCCGGGTCCGGGCGGGACCGTCCGGGACGGACGTCGCCAGGTGTTGCTCGGTGTAGAACTTCGCCGCCCCGTAGAAGGAGTTGATCTTGTTCGGTTTGTGGACGCCCTGGGTGCCGTCGCTGTAGGGGCCCTTGACGGTGGTGGTGACTGACCAGGGGATCCAGGTATCGCGGGGCAAGGACACCGCGGTGGCCCGACCGCCGCCGGGCGGGATGTGTACCACCATGATCGTGTCGGTGTTGACGCCGCCACCGTCGGCTTGGGTGCTGACGTCGGCCAGTTCCGTTGCCGTCAGCGGGTTTCCCAGCTGATCGGTCCGGGAATCGGAGCCGACCAGCAAAATGTTGAGCCCACCGCGGAACAGCACACCGGTCTCGCCGGCGTTGCTGACACCGCTGCTGCTGGCCACCGCGGTGGTGGCGGTGGCGGCGAAACCCCACACCAGCGCCCATCCCACGAACAGGGCCACCGAAAGGGCGACGGCGACGAGTCTGCCGGCGAACAGGCCCGTTCGACGACGCCGCACCGCCGGATCGCCGACCCGCCCCGGCGCAGCTCCTACAGATATCGGCGCCTCGCCCGATCGATAGCCGGTCGGCGTCGGACCCGCGTCGCCCGGTACGGCCGGGATGTTCCCGATGCCCGGCCGGTCGGCCGGCTCATGGGATGCGGCGAAGTCCGACCAGACCGGGCGTACCGACTGCTGACGCGCCGGATCATCGGGTGCCCCTTGACCCTTGCGCATTATGGCCGGATTCCAGGGGCGGCGTTGCGATGACCGGACGGCACTGCCGGAGCGGGCGTGTCTGCGGTGGCTGGTGCTGCCGAGAGCTGCTCGGCTCGGCGACGCCGCGAAATCCGCCGCAGCCGCCTCACCGCGGCCAGCGCACCGATGGGCGTGAGCAAATCCGACACGGTCAACCCGTGACCGGGAATGGGCACCCACAGCACCGGCCCCTCCAGCGGGCCGTTGACCAACGGCCACACCAGGGAACCGAGCAGCAGCAACAATGGCCACCGCCGCCGACCGGACCGGACCGAAGCGACCCCGCCGATAACCATCGCCGCGGCGGCCATCCCAGCCGACACGATCAGGGCCACGCCACTCATGACCGGCCCTGCCCGCTCAGTGGACGCCGGCCAGATCGATGCGTCGTCACCGTGCGGAGCACACCCAGCGCGAGCGTCAGCACAGTCCCGACGGCCAGCGTGGGGAACAGGCCCACGACGCCGAGCAGGGCGACACTCCTCCCGTGCGCACTGGTCAAGATCTGCCTCAAGACGGCGAGCGGACCGAACACCAGCGGCGGCTGCACCATCGCGGTGAACAACCCCTCGCGGCGGACCATCACCACCGCACAGGTGACCCCAAGGACAAACCCGATACGCAGGCCCCACCCGAGAACGGCGCCGGTGACCGTGTCGACCACGACGCCGGATCCGGTCAGTGCGCAGGCGATCAGTACTGCCGCCGGCCCAGACCATCCCGGACGAGTACCGCCCTGGCTTGCTGCGCTCTGCATGTTCCATCTGGTAGAAGATGCAGCGGTGGGCATTGTGCTCCTCAACGGTGGGCGGCTTCGGAAAAGGGATTTACCGCTGGGGCCTCGGAGCGCCCGGCGGGACACATCCCGGCGCGCCGAGTTGCAGGGTCGGGCCCGGCGTCGTTCAAGGACGAACTGTTCTGATGAGCCGGGGATCGCACCAGCAGGGCAATGCCGAGGACAATCACCGCGGCCGCAGCTGCAGCGGCCACGATTGGGCCCGGGCTGGTGGGATGAGGTTCGTGCAGCAGCACAACACCGGCGACGACCGCGACGGCGGGGTCGATGACCGTGATGCAGGCCAGCGCCGCGGCGAACCCTCCCACCCGGTAGGCCGCCCGGGTCAGCAGCAAACCAAGTGAGGCGAACACGGCGATGCCCCCGACGGCCAGCACCAGCATCGCGATGGCCTCCGATCGGCTGTTCGCTCCCACCACCATGCGGACCAGCACCGACGCGGTTCCGAAGCTGACGCCTGCACTGCCGGCCAGGACCATCGACCGAACTCGGTCAGGGACCACGCGAGCGGCTCGAGCGGCCACGCAAATCAGAAGGCCCGGCACCACTAGCACAGCGAGCATCGACGCCCACCCCGCGGAGCCGACACCTGCGGCGGTCCGGCTATGGAAAGCGACCAGCAGCGCACCCAGCCCCAGCACGACCAGAACAGACCCAACGACCTCGCCGCGCTGAACGCGGTGCCGCCGCAGTGCCGCCGCCAGCGGAACGGCGAACACCAGTCCGGTCACGCCCAGCGGCTGCACCAACGACAGCGAGCCCCTGGACAAGGCGAACACGTGCAACGCGGCACCCAGTCCGCTGGCGGTGACCGCGGCCAGCCACCTCGGCCGGTGCGCCAAATTCCACAACAGTCGAGGATGGATCAGCCGGTCATCGGTGCTTCGATCGGCGTCCAGATGTTGCAGCGCCGCGCTCACGGCGTAGCACCACGCGCCGGCCAGGGCAGCGAACACAGCCGCGGTCACCACAGCCGCACCATCCTGTACTGCGCAGACGCCGCATCGCGCAGACCACGCCGCCCAGTTCTCGCCACCCCCCTACCCTACAAGCTGTAGTGACCGACGGGAAAAGTCTGTGGTAAGGGCGACAACATGCACCGTGGGCGCTCCGGTGAACGCCGGATGACTCCGGCCGCCGAACGAACGCTTCCACGCTTCGATGCGATGAACAGTCCCGACCGATCGAGCGTAGAGGTGCGCGGCTAAAGGGTGCCTGGCAGCAGCCGTTCGACGAGTCGTAGGAACGCTCCGGTGGCGTCCGCGGCGGCCACGGTGGTGGCCACGCCGAGCAGTACCACAGCGCCGGCGATCATCCGTCGACGAGGAGCAGGCGCATGGTGCAGAGCCGCGACCCGGGTGGTGACAGCCAGCCGGTGGAACGCCAAGGTTTCGCCGCGGCCGACCGAGGCGGTCGCCAACGCCGCCCGTGCCAATGACCGGGCCGCTATTGTCCGGCTGCCCACCGTTTCGGCCGCCGTCTCATCGGCGCACCGCTCGAGCAGCAGGGCGACGGTGTCCCGGGCCGTCCTCAGCAGCGGGTTCAGGGCGGCGGCCGCACCGACCATTGCTCGCTGCCAGGAATGCCGTCCCTGCAGGTGCGCTCGTTCGTGGGCCAGCAGTACCGCGCGTCCATCGGCGTCCAGAGCGGTCAGCATGCCGGAGGTCACCACGATATGGCCGCGCCCGCGGAACCGGGCGGGAACGGCCACCGCGTGCGGTTCCGCGGCCGCGACGACGACCAGTTCCTCGGCGGCGTTGTCGTCGCACAGACCGCGCATCACTCGGTGGATCCAGCGGCGGCGCCGCTGCAGCTCGACCAGCCGGTAACCGCCGACGGCGAGCACGGCAGCCGCGGCGGCCCCGACCCACACTGGGACCGGATCGTGGAATGAGATCAACCCGACCGCGTGCTCGGTCACCTCCGGCGCCTGTTGCAGCAACGTCGCTGCCAGCAGCACCAGGCCCCACGTAGATGCGGCCGCGACCAGCACGGTCGCAGTGACCAGCGCCGGGGTGACCGTGCGAGGGGACAACCGATGCGCCAGGGGACGGGACAGCGCGCTGAGGAGCACCGACAGCAGCAACGGTAAATACACCGAAATCGTCACTGCGCGGCGTCACCGCCCAGCAACGCCCGCAGCGCCGCTTCATCGGCCGCACTGAGCAAGTTGACGAAGCGCTGCAGGACAACCCCACGATCGGCGCCGCGACCCAACGCGGCACCCATCTGCTCCGCCGCCAGCTCTGCCGCGTCCTTGGTCGGCCGGTACCCGACGCCTTCATCGGTCCGGGCGCGCTCGAGCAGATTCTTCTCGCACAATCGCGTCAAGATGGTGTGCACCGTGTTGTAGGCCAGCCCACCCGGCACCGCCGCCTGCACCTGGGACGGCGACAACGGACCGCCCGCAGCCCACAAGGCGGCCAAGATGTCACCTTCTAGCTGGCCCGATCCCCGGCGCGGGGCGCCGTTGGCGCTTGAACTCATGACCTGTCTCCTCCAGGAAAAACCACGCAATTCCTACACGCTGTAGGGTTATTGTAGGCCCTTGAACACTCACCGACCGCTGGTCAGGCAGGACGTCGAGCGAGCAGATGCCGGCCATCCACCGCTGCCGCAGCGTCCTCCACTGTTCAGTGTCGATCGGAACCCAACAGGTCCATTGGAACCCAACAGCCAGGAGGAGGTGGCCCGTGAGGGTGACCAAGTGCCACCGCCCGTGGTGACCGGACGGGCGCAGCTCGTTCCTACCGCGAAGCCCGTGCCACCGGCCGACTCAGCTGCCCAGGACCGCCACTTAGCCCCCACGCCGGCCGCTGTCCCCTCACGACGCCACCCCCGGCCACAGCGGGAGGCATCGCTGGAAGTCAAACGCATCGACCCGTGGTCGGTGCTCAAGGTGAGCCTCATCGTCGGAATCGTGATGCTCTTCATCTGGCTGCTGTTCATCGCCGTCCTATACCTGTCCTTCAACTCCGCCGGCGTCTGGGCCCAGGTCAACGCCACCTACCGCACCCTGGCCACCACCAGCACCGGACCGCTCATCACCTTCACCGGAGTGCTGCTCGTGGCCGCCGCGATCGGCGTGGTCAACATCGTGCTGTTCACAACCTTCTCCACCATCGCCGCCGGCCTCTACAACGCCGCCACCGGCATGACCGGCGGCGTACAAATCACCCTGGCTCAACGGCAATGACACCAGCCACACAGCCCGACTCGACCGTCGGCGGTGGCCGAGCCCCATCAACGATGAACAACACACCCAAGCGCACCCCACACCTCGCGACGCCGGACCGAAACCAGCAACCACCGCGCATCGGCCACCGGCCGGCCGCGCGGACCTTCAACGACTATCCGGCGTGAGCTCGGACCGAACGATCCAAATCACCCAACGAGCCGACTTCCCACCACCAACAGACACCCCGGGCATCGGAAGCGCATGGTTCATCAAGGACGTCACCGCCTGGGCAGAGCGGACCGGCCGAACCTGCAATGGGACGCTCTGACCGACGAGATCTCCGTCGACCGTCCAAGTGCACGAAGAAGACCTGGCCGTCGCGCAGCCGTCGCGCACGGTCAGATGAACGAGGATCGTTGTCCCAGCATCGACTGTTCACGGTGTAGCAGTGTGGGCGTCGAGCCGGTGGCCGTCCCGCCGGTTTTGCCCAGTCCGGAATTCGCAGCGGCGGACACGCGGTGCGATACCGAGGAAAACCGCGTCGCCCCCTACATGATGTAGGGATGCGAATGGTGTGGGTCGGGTCAGCGTCGGCACATCGGAGTCGGCGCGTCGCCGTGGGCAGCACGTGAGCAGCCCTGAAGCGGCGGCGGTGGTGACCAGAACTCCAGGTCTGGTTCGACGGTGGTCGAGCGAAGGCCGACGGCGGCTCCAGGATTTTTCGAATCGTTCGATGACCTCGTTCCATCTGATTTTGGGTGTGTTCGCGGTGCTGTTGGCGTTCGGTCTGACGATGGTGTTGGCGTCGTCGTCGGTGGCGGCGCTGCGATCCAAAACCGGCAACTCCTTTTCGATCTTCGAAAATCAGACTGTGTTCGCAGTGATCGGCCTGCTCGGGTTTGTGGTCGCCATGCGGGCCTCGGTGCGCAAGATGCGTCAGTGGTCTTTCCTGGCTGTATCGGTGTCCTTTTTGTTGTTGGCCGCGGTGTTGGTGCCCGGGCTGGGCGCCAGGTACAACGGGGCCCGCAGCTGGATCGACTTCGGGTCGGTGTCGCTGCAGCCCAGCGAGCCGGCCAAGTTGGCGTTGTTGCTGTGGATGGCGCACGTGTTGGCCTCCCGCCGCCACGCGCTCCGATCGCCGCGGGCGCTGTTGATCCCGGTGTTGCCGATCTTCCTGTGCATGTGCGTGTTGTTGATGATGCAACCGGCCCTTGGCACCACCATCACGCTGAGCATCGTATTTTTTGCGACACTGTTTTTCGGTG
>JAABUL010003518.1_pt1 | contig 23104 bp, 20 predicted proteins | sample 5559151 | NCBI WGS metagenome assembly JAABUL01 (sample SAMN10711876, study PRJNA513368) | rock metagenome | isolation source: Antarctica rocks | place: Antarctica: Victoria Land, Pudding Butte sud | reverse complement strand
TGTGCGGTGTGGAGGAGTGTGAACGCTACTCAATTTAGGCTCAGGCACACATTTGGTGATGAAGGTTCTGATGTTGTTCAGGGCCATCAAGAATGGTGAAGCGATCCGTGAGCGCAAGGACTGAAAAGCGGGTTACAGGGCGCGATGGCCTCCTCAAGCCCCGCTACAGAATAGCCCTCATGGCGACAACGTCCCAGCCGTCGACAAGCTTCACCAAAAGAGGGCATGACCCTGCTTAATCTTGCCAAACACAACCTATATGGGGTTGAGCCGAGATACGGCCCAAAATAGGAATTAGCGCGATTGTGAGGCGCTGGTCAGCAGCTCGTACCGGAAAACTGGTACCGGAACTATGCTTCTGCTATGAGATATGCCTTCTCAAAGGCGGAATAATGCTCCAAAGGACACATATGACGCTGTAAAACTCGTAGGAGAAAGGATCACTGACCACAATGACCGTCACTAGTGGCGCCGGCGTGGCCCTCACACTCCTATTTCCTATTTTGGGCCGTATCTCGGCTCAACCCCAAACAGGCGTAGAGTGCCGCGCGGTAGGTGCCCAAAGCGGTCGGGGGCGTGGTCATGGTAGTATCCATCGGGTCCTCCTTCAGGTCTTGCAACCAGAGAATACCCGATGGGGCCACGGGGCGCTGCTCCCGTGGCCCCGGTTAGTCTAAACGCCAGGATACCCGCCCCCCTCGTTTTTGATGCGATACTAACACCTGGCAACTCGCTACTACAACGGGAGGTTCGTGTGCGCACACTTGTCTGTTGGTTCCGGCGCGACCTGCGGGTACGCGATCAGACCGCGCTCTACCACGCCGCGCGCGACGCCGCGCGGGTTATCCCCCTCTTCATCGTCGACCCGGCCCTGATGGCCGCACCGCACGGCGGCGGACCGCGCGTGGCTTTCCTGCTGGAGAGTCTGCGCGCGCTCGACGAGAACCTGCGCCGCCTCGGCGGCTATCTGCTGGTGCGGCAGGGCGATCCGCGTGAGGTCCTGCTCGGCGTGCTGCGCGAGAGTGGCGCCGACGGTGTCTACGTCAACCGCGACTACGTCGAGCCCGGCCTCACGCGCGACCGGCGCGTGCGCGCGGCCGTCGCGTCGGAGGGCTACCTGTACCAGGATTTCAAAGACATCGTCGTCGTCGAGCCGGGCGAGCTGGTGACGGGGGGCGGCACGCCCTACACCGTCTACACGCCCTACGGGCGGGCCTGGGCCGCACGCCCGGCACCGCCCGTCCTCCCCGCGCCCGCGCGCCCGCTCGCCACGCCGCCCCTCGCCGGCATCGCCATCCCCACGCCGCACGATGTCGGCTGGACCGTCGACATAGACGTGGCGACGGGAGGCGAGGACGAAGCGCTGCGTCTCCTGGAGCGCTTCACGACGGGGGCGCGCGCGCCGATCCAGGACTATGCGAGCGCGCGCAACGTGCCGGGTGAGCCGGGCACGAGCCGGTTGGCGCCGCACCTCCGTTTCGGCACGATCTCGCCGCGTACGGCCCTCGCCGCCGCCTGCGCGGTCGCACAGGACGGTGCGCGGCCCGGCCCGCGCCAGGGCGGGCAGGCGGGCGACGACGCGGCGCGCAAGGGGCCGGTGACCTGGGCCGGTGAGTTGGCCTGGCGCGACTTCTATTTCACCTGGATGCACCACAACCCGCGGGTGGAAACGCACGCCTACGACGCGCGGTATGAGAACCTGCCCTTCGAAGACGACCCCGACCTGTTCGCGGCCTGGTGCCACGGGCGGACCGGCTTCCCCCTCATCGACGCGGGGATGCGCCAACTCAACACGGAGGGCTGGATGCACAACCGCCTGCGCATGACCACGGCCAGCTTCCTCTGCAAGGACTTGCTCGTCGACTGGCGGATGGGCGCCGCCTACTTCTGGGAACACCTGACCTGCGGCGACAAGCCGGCCAACGTGGGCGGCTGGCAGTGGAGCGCCTCGGTCGGGACCGACGCGCAGCCCTACTTCCGCGTGTTCAACCCCGTCACGCAGGGCGCGCGCTACGACCCCACGGGCGCGTACGTGCGCCGCTACGTGCCCGAGTTGGAGGCCGTGCCCGCCAAATACATCCAGAGTCCCTGGACGATGCCGGCGAGCGAGGCCGCGCGCATCGGCTTCACACTCGGCCAGACCTACCCCGCCCCCGTCGTCGACCACGCCGCGCGCCGCCAGCGCGCCATCGCCATGTTCGAGCGGTTGCGCGGCAAGGGGACGACGTAAGCGCCCGCCGCGGGTTTCCGTTTTCCCCACGGCCACAGAGAGGGCGTATGACACCCCTTGACGCGCGATACGCACGCGTCGGCCGCGCGTACGACGCGCTGGACGACGCGAACGTGCGGCTGGATACGGGCTCAGCCAGCGCGTCTGCGAGCACGACCCGCTACCTGCGGCGCTAGGTGCCGGACGGGGCAACGGTCGTCGCTGTCGGTGCCGGCGCCGGCCCACGGCAGCGAGTTGGGGTCGTACGCCCACACCGCCGACACTTTTGTCACGCACGTACGGCGTCGGGTGCACGGGAGCGGACAAGGGCGTTCGATGCAGGCGGGGGCGCCGTGCCGCCCCTCGTCCCCCAGACGGAGAGGCCGCGCGGCAGCAGGGTGGCCCGTCCAGCCGTGTCGGGAAACACCTGTGTAGCGACAGGCGCGCGACAGACGGCTGTGCCCTCTCTACAGCCCTTACAGAAACAGTGCGAAAAACCCTGTCGCTAGGGGCTCCCCTTAGGGCAATCGCATTTAAATTCGCTTTAGCGCCACAAATTTCCGTATTAAATAGGAATGATGCGCTCATCCGGCCGAACATCTCGCAATTGGCCCATACGAACCCGCAGCCGTAATTCTACGTGTAACGGGAACGCAATGCATAAGACGTTGCTGTCGCACTAATTCCTTTTTTGGGCATCCCAACGCCATAATTATGCTATAATTTAAATGCGATTGCCCGGGGGCTCCCCTGCGCCAACCACACGGTAGAGGTTTCCCGTACAAGCGGCGATGGGACTCTTATCGCCTATAACGCTAGGGGGGCAGCCTCTGAACTCGGACGACACAATTTCCGGCGGTTTGGGCGTACTACCCCCTTCTGCAAGCCTAACACGACGCTTTCCCCATAGGCATCCAGCATTTTGAGAGGACTCTAGCGGCGGCATGAGATCTGCCAGAACCACCACTAGAGTCCTCATTGCCGTCCCTCATCTTGAGAAAGGAATCACCATGATCGCTCACACAGTACAGGGCACCGCTGATGACGGCGCGTACGATGTCGTCGTCTTGGGAGCCGGCGCGGGGGGGCAGCGCGCGGCGATAACCGCGGTCAAAGCTGGCCGCACGACGCTCCTTGTCGAAAGCCATCCCTTTATCGGCGGCAGCTGCGTCAATACGGGCACCATCCCGAGTAAAAGCCTCCGGGAAGCGGTGCTCTACCTGTCCGGCTACCGGGAGCAGGCGTACTATGGCCAGCAGTACGCCGTGAAGCAGCACATCACCATGGCCGATCTTCTCCAACGCGCGCAGCACGTCATGGAGGCCGAGCGGACGGCCATGGAGAGCCAGGTCTATCGCAACGGGATTGTAAATTCTAGCGAAGAAGTCAGCATGGATTATAGCGACGGAGCAACACAGCACCTGGACTGCGTGCCCGCCATTTTACGCGTGCAGGCGGCTCTTTCCCCCTTGTGTGGAGGGCCTGAAACCCGCTGCCTTCCCCGCTAGAAAAATGCTGAATCCTCCGATGGAATTTACAGGGATCGACCTGGTGTACGGATCCGCACGCTTCACGGACGCGCACACGCTGGTGATCACGCGATCTGATGGCGCCGGTACCCGCGTCGTCCACGCCACTGCGGTGATTATCGCGACCGGAACCGAGCCGGCCCAGGTCGCGCACGCGGAGGTCGACGACCAGGCTATTTTGACCTCCGAGAGCTTGCTCGGACTGGAGGCTATCCCGAAATCCCTGGCCGTTGTCGGCGCTGGGGTAATTGGGTGCGAGTACGCCTCCATCTTCGCCACCGTCGGAACGCGGGTGACCCTCATCGATGCACGGGCCGCGCTTCTCCCCTTCGTCGACCGGGAAATCATCGAGGATCTCATGTACCACCTACGTGAGCACGACGTGACCCTGCGCCTGGGAGAGACGGTTCAACAGAGCGAGGTGCGACCCGATGGCACCGTCCGGACAACCCTCGTGAGCGGGAAGGAGATGACGACGGACCGGGCGTTGCACAGTATTGGTCGGGTTGGCGCCACCACACATCTCAACCTGCCGGCCGTAGGGCTCGCACCGGACAACCGCGGACGGATCGTCGTTAACGCGCACTTCCAGACGACCGTTCCCCATATTTACGCCGTCGGCGATGTGATCGGCTTTCCGTCGCTCGCCTCCACGTCGATGGAGCAGGGTCGCCTGGCCGCCGCGCATGCCTGCGGCCTGCACAGCGGCACCTTTCCGCCCTCCTTCCCCTATGGCATCTACACGATCCCTGAAATATCCATGTGCGGCAAGACCGAGGAGGAACTGACCAAGGAGAACGTGCCGTACGAGATCGGGAAGGCCTCGTACAAGGAGGTGGCGCGCGCGATGATCATCGGTGATGCGGTGGGTACCCTCAAGCTGCTCTTTGACCAGCAGACACACAAGCTCTTGGGGGTGCATATCATCGGCGAGTTGGCCAGCGAACTCGTCCATATCGGGCAGACCGTCATGGCCTTCGGCGGAACGATCGATTTCTTCGTGAACGCGGTCTTTAACTACCCCACGCTCACCGAGCTATACAAGATCGCCGCGCTGAACGGGTTCAATCGCCTGGGCCTCTCGGCGCACGACGCGTTGACCCCTGATGCAGCGCCAACGGTCGTCGATGCGGGGACGGTACCGGCGACCGCTGCGGCTGCATCAGTGACCGCCGGGTAGGCAAAACCCGCGCAAACCACACGGGAGGCCTGGGCCTATAGCCATGCCTCCCGTGTACGTATAAGCATAGTAGTAACAATTGATCGCCGTGAGGTATCCGTATGCCGGGACCTAGCGGTTATGGCAACAGCCCAAGGCGTCACCACAGAGGCTCCAGACACACAGGCAGGGTGTTGCGCCACACGCCAATCCGGGACATCTAAGTAGGTGTTGTTATGTTCGTGCACGACTCTCACGCCTGGCCGAGCGTGTCCCACAGGCGCTTTGGCATGCACGAACTTAGCAGCACCTACTTAGCCTGGATTATTCATGAAAACATTCATCGAATTGGATTGGTTGCCGATGGAGGCCTTGCAGGCTCCCAGAGTCCACTTTGGGTGCCAAAATCGGCTCTACGGCCGCTTCAGCCGGTCTACAGGGGTGGGCGTCTAGCCAGATGCGGTCAATCTGATTAGACCAAAATGCTCATGAATAATTCAGGCTAGAATGGGACTCCACGGGCTTCTACAGTTGTACGTAGCGTTTTGGCGATCGGAACGCATCTCAAAGTGCTGGATGCATATGGGGGATGCATATGGGGAAAGCGTCGTGTTAGGCTTACAGAAGCGAAACTGCGCACCGGTGTTCTGGCTGAGGGCCCATGCAGAAATAAAGTAGTCAATTTCCCGTCCATTGTAGGCGTGAATGAGGCGCAAAGTTGGAGTGGTTATTTCTGCACGGGCCCCTTTAAGTACAACTGTAGCGTCACCCCTCCTGCTGCACGTCGGCACTGATGTGGCCTTGCCCGTCGATGGCGAGCACCGCTCTCCCCCACGGCGTCTCCACCTCAATCGCCGCGATATCGGCCAGATCAAACGCCACGGCGTCCGCCGCCGGCCAGTGCGACCCGTCGCGCCGGGCGACACGGAGGCGCACCTGAGGCGACGGCGGTCGCTCCCGCGCCGGCTGCCCGCGCGCCGCCGCGACCTTCCGCACGTCGCGTCGGAAGTCTGTCGGACGATAGGGCCGGCCCGCGGTGACCTGATCGGCGGCGTAGCCCAGCGCGGCGGCCGGGTCCGGCGCCGCGAGGGCCTCGTCGTACCAGGCCATCTCCGGCAGCACCTCGACGATGCCGGCCCCCACACCGTCGCCCGCGATGACCCCGTGGATCTGCGCCAGCCGGGAGACCCGCCCCGGTTCGACCCCCAACGTGGCGGCAAGCTGCCGCACCGCCGCGGTCCCCCGGCCAGTATGTTCCGACCGGCCCACGACGCGCCGCAGGGCCTCGTGCGCCAGCGCGCTGCGTGCCCGCCAGCGGAGCGCGTCGTCATGGGCGAGATACGCCCACGCCCGCAGGATCTGCTCATCGGAGAGCAGGGGCGCGATCGCGATGAGCTGTCCCTCCGCCGCGGCGTCCCGATCCAGCGCGGCGAAGATGTCGCCGAGCACCCGGTCCCACGTCTCCTCGCTCATCGGCCCACCCCCTGCCCCTCGCTCACGCGCGGGCACGCCGCTTGCTCGCTCACGGTGTCGTCGCCGCCGTCGCTGCCGTCCGTTCCTTTTCTCCCGGCCCCTGGGCCGGTCCTGTGTGACCAGCTGCGCCTCTCACGCACGGCGTCGAGGGGACGCGCCACACAGGCGCGCGGCGGCGCGCGCGAAAAGCGGGCCTCACCCCGCCCGCTCGTCGTCATCGACGCCAGCAGCGGTGGCAACCACCGCGTCGTCGGTCCCGTCCCCGGTGGCGCGCCCAGGCACGGACGACCCGACGGCCCGCACGTCTTTATCCTGCCACCAGACCCGCGTCTCGTCGTCGCATACGACCTCGACCTGCCCCCAGCGACCACGGCCGGACAGGACGGCCTGGCGACCGTCCCGATACGCGACCGCAGCCCCTGGGCCGCGCGCGAGGAGCGCCAGGTGGCGCGTCACCGCCTCGGGAGCCGCAAGATCCCGCTCCGCTTTCGGCTCCCACACATCGCCCTGGCGCGTGAACAGGACACCGCCGCGCATGACCAGATCGCGCGCCAGCGCGAGGCGCCCATCGTCTGTCTCCTGTGTTCCCAGGAGATCGGCTGTCGTTTGGCCGTCGCCGGCCGCCGCCCACAGGGCCATCAGGTCGTGCGCGATCACGCCTGTACGCGTGGCGGCGTCGATCCGTTCCTGATCGGCAGCGAGCGCGGCCTTGCGGTCCTCGCGCGCGAGGGCAACGTACGCCGGGCGGCGCACCCCCGTCGGGAGCTGGATCACCGCCAACGGGAAACGCTCTCCTTTCCACCCCACGATCGTCGCGTCCACGGTCCCCTGCTCCACGACACTGGTGATGACGCCGAGGCGCGCCTCGCCCTGGCCGGCGTTCATGCGCGCGATGACGAGATCGCCTGGCGTCAGGGCGACATGCGTGGCCTGGCGTTTCGCCACGTCCTCGGGCGCGCGGGGGAGGTACACGTCCTGCGCCCCCAGGCGCTTGCGCGCGAAGTGGGCCACGTCGGCGTCGAGTAACCCCTGGACGTGGACCCGCGTGGCCGGGGTGTAGCGCGCGCCGACCGCCAGACGCGCCAGTTCGACCGTCGTCCACGGACGGTGAAGCCCTCCCGCCGCCAACGCCGCACGGTGGACCGCGCTGAGGTCAGCAGGGGAGGGGTCGGCGTCTTTCTGGTTCAGGCTTTCCGTCATCACAGCCGATCCCGCCGCCACCGTGGGCGACGGATGCGCCCCCTCCCCCGACGGCGCGGCGGTTGCCGGTCGCCCTGCCGCCGCGGTGGCCCGCACCGGCGCGTCGATCAGGGTGATCACCTCCCCGTTCGCCGCAACATAGGGATGGTGGCGAGCGACACGCTTGGCTAGGGCGCGCAGCGTGTCCGGCTCCCCATGCACCAGCACCGTCACGCGCGGTTGGGCGCGCGTGACGGCCACCTCGATCTGGCTGGCGTCCGCGTGCGCCGACAGGCTGTACCGCTCCACCGCGCAGCTCAGGGTCAACTCCTCTTTCCCCAGCGTGACGGTCGTGCCCTGCCGCGCCCGCAGCAGCGCCGCGCCCGGGCTCTCGTCGTCCTGGTAGCCACTGAAGACGATGGCGCTCTTCTCGTCCGCCGCGAAGGCACGCGCGTAGAGGGGGGCGGGGCCGCCGGTCATCATGCCCGACGAGCTGATGACGATGGCCGCCCCCGGGTCGTTCAGTAGCTGGCGGCGCCGGCCCGCCGTGACGGCATAGACCGCGAGCGAGGGGTCGGCGAAGAGCGGGCGCCGCGCGTTGCGCACGTAGTTTTGCAGGCGCGGGTTGAGGTCGTGGACCTGCGCCTGGTAGAGGTCGCACACGCCGCGCACCATGCCGTCGAGGTGGATCGGCACCGGGGGCAACTCCCCCGTGGAGCGCGCCGCGCGTAGGATCAACGCCACCTCCTGCGCGCGGCCCACCGCGAACGCCGGCAGCAGCGCGCGCCCCCCGCGCCCGACCACGCGTGCGACCGTCGCCACCAACGCGCGTTCCTGCTCCTTGCGGTTGGCGTGGATCGCGTCGCCGTAGGTCCCCTCGGTGATCACGGCGTCGGCTTGCGGCAGGCCCGGCACGTCCAGGCCGTGGAGGGTGCGCTGGGCCGTCACCGAGTAGTCGCCCATATGCAGGACGCGGCCCGCCGGCGTGTCGATGAGCAGCATGGCCGCCCCCGCGATGTGGCCGGCGTGCAGGAAGCGCACCGTGATGGCGGGGTCGTCGAGCGGCGCGATGGGCTGTGCCCACTCGACCGGCCGCACCCGCGCGAGCGTGCGCTCGACCACCTCGGCCGTGTAGAGCGGTGTCTCGCCTTCTTGCGCCAGGTGTTCGGCCTCCATGACGCGCACGCTGTCGGCAAGCAAGAGGCGCGTCAGGAGCAGGGTCGTCTCCGTGCAGTAGATCGGCGCCGTCGGGAACCGCTCGGAGGCGAGCGGCAGGGCGCCGGTGTGGTCGATGTGTGCGTGCGTCACCAAGATGGCCTCCGGCGGCTCGACGGTCAGCCGATCGAGGGCGGGCAAGCGGTCCTGCCCCGCGCGGGCGGACGGGCGCATGCCCGCGTCGATGAGCAGGCGCCGGTCCCCGATGCGCAAGATGCCGCACGATGCCCCGACCTCGCCCGCGCCGCCCAATGGGATGTACTCTACCTTCACCGTGTCCGTCCCCTTCCCCTCATCGACGCGCCGGCGCGCCGTCCATTCCTATCCCGGCGCGCGGCCGGGCGACGCCGCAGCCCCTGCTCCCTAGTGTCTCAGACGCGACAGGAAAGACGCGGGGTAGCGCGCACACCGGCCCGAGACGGCCGCATGGAGAGCGCACGCGCTGGGGTGTGACAATCAACGGAACAGATTTGTACGGTAAGGGTATTTAAGGCGACATCGGAGGGTTTAGCGAGGGTGTAGTGGTGGTCTTGCCAGAGAAACGCAAGAAACGCCATCGTCTACAGGCCTCTGTTTGGCCTTCAAAGTCCCGATTATGGTCCAGAGAACAGCCTGAATCTGAAGGTCGGCAACGACGTAGTCATAGTAGTAGATGCTACACAGGGCCGCTCCGCGGGAGAAAGAGCGACGTACCCCACAACATGTAGTGGTGTACGTCGTATACGTTGACTACTACAACGAGCCCTCATTTCGACTCGTGATTCCGCTCTTTCTCTGGCAAAATCTCCTTAGGGCTCGTTAAGGAATAACTTCCCGTTTTCACCGTAGAGCCCTTCCATTGGGCGACGCGGCGGGATAGAATGGGGCATCAAGCTCGTGTGTGCTCCCCCCAGGAGGTCGGTGCCATGATGTCAACGGTCGTTGAGTGCCAGTGCCCGTCGTGCCAGCAGGAGGGCGCGCCTCCTGAGCGCGCGCTGCATCGGCGGATGAATGTGTTCATGAGTCGGTTGGACGAAGCGCAGCGGCGCTGGTACGCGGCGCTGGAGTCGCAGCGGATCGGCCATGGCGGTGATCGCCTGCTGGCCCAGATCACCGGGATGGATGAGAAGACGATCCGCCGGGGCCGGGAGGAACTGGGTACGGAGTTGGCGCAGCACCCGGTGGAGCGGGTGCGGCAGCCGGGGGCCGGCCGTGTCCTCACCGAAAAAAAGATCCGACCATAATCCCGGCGCTGGAGGACATCGTGGCCCCAGAGACGGCGGGCGATCCGATGAGCGACCAGAAGTGGGTGCGCAGCAACCTGCGGACGGTGAGCGCCCGCTTGAGAGCGGCAGGCCACACGGTAAGCCCACCGACGGTGGGGCGTTTGCTCAAGAAACTGGACTATGCCCTGCATGTCAACGCCAAGAAGATCGAGGCGTGGGCCAGCCATCCCGACCGCGACGCCCAGTTCGGCCACATCGCGGACCAGCGCCAGGTGTTCACGGACGCGGGGTTGCCGATCATCAGCGTCGATACCAAGAAGAAGGAACTCATCGGGACGTTCAAGAATGCCGGGCGGGCGTGGAGCCAGGACGCGGAGGCGGTCAACGTGCATGATTTCCCCAGCGACGCCGAGGGGCGAGCCGTGCCCTACGGCGTCTACGACGTGACGCGCAACCGGGGGACGGTCTACGTCGGCTCCTCGGGTGATACGGCCGCGTTCGCCGTGGACGCCCTCGCGCGGTGGTGGGACGCCGCAGGCCGCGCGACCTACCCCACCGCCGCCCACCTGCTGATCCTGGCCGATGGCGGGGGCAGTAATGGCTATCGCTCGCACCTGTGGAAGCAGCAGCTCCAGGAGCGGTTGTGTGATGGGCTGGGGTTGACGGTGACCGTCTGCCACTACCCACGGGGCTGCTCCAAGTGGAATCCGATCGAGCATCGCTTGTTCGGTCCAATCAGCCTGAACTGGGCGGGCAAGCCCTTGCGCACCTGGGACACCGTGCTGGCCTTCATCCGTGGCACGACCACCACGACGGGCTTGACCGTCCGGGCGGAGCGGCTTGAGGGCGTCTACGCGACGGGCCTGTGCGTGTCGCCCGCGGAGATGGCGACGCTCAACCTCACCGCCCATGACGTCTGCCCCTCCTGGAACGACACCATCCAACCCCGCGTAGGTGCCCCGTGTGTCCCGGCCACGCCCCTCCCAAACCGGGAAGTTATTGTTTAACGAGTCCTTACCGTACAAATCTGTTCCAATGATGGCGATACCCCAAGTCCGTGTTTTCAGTCGGCGGCGTCGATGGACCCATGCGGGTCAGGTGGCGCGTTTCTCTGGCATGCCTCTCATATAGCGCATGTAGTGGGTGGAGGCGCTGTATGACCCCGGCACCCTCTCATTCGTCATCCCTCTCCACGCGTCTGTTGAGGACATTCCTCCAGACGCGCAGGGCGGGGAAGCTCCCGTCCTCGGCGGTCTCGAACTCGAAGAGACCTTTCGCGCCGACGAAGCTCGTGCCGCTCAACGGGATGCACGGCATGCTCTCCCCCATCCAGTTGATCATGAGCGTGTCGTCCTCCATGCGCACGGTTATCGGATAAGGGTCGCCCGCGAACTCTTCGTATCGGCCGACAAAGCGGTGGCACACGGCGGGATCGGGGCTGAACGCGGCGTCCAGGACGACACGCCGGAACGGTTGGGAGCCGACTTGCCCGATGGTGATGTAGTGCGCTGGTCCCTGTTCCGCGCACACGAACCCAACCGACCATCCGGCCTGCGGACTGTAGTAGAGATCGTCTGTCACCGCGTCCAAAGGTGTGCTGTCGCCATTGAGGTCGAGCGTCAGGCGCTCACCATCCGGGACGATCGTCGCCAACCCCCACGCGGGATTCAGGTAGCTGCCCGTATAGTCGGGCCAGAGGGCCGTGTTGGGCGCGATTACCCGCGGAGGCGGTGTGTCCTCCGGCAGGTGGAGGAGTTCATCGAAGATAGGGTGCAACACGGCCTCAAGGTCGAACGCATTGTCGTTGGTGACGGCGACGATGGCGACCCTTTCCTCGGGGTAGAGCGTAAACATACAATGGTAACTCTGTATATCCCCGTCGCGTTGCACTTGCCGCTTGCCTTTGTACATGGGAAGGAAGAACGTGAGGCCGAACGCGTTACCGTGGGCGTTGTGGAGGTCAGCCTGCGGACGCTGCATCTCGCCGACGGCCCCTTCCGAAAGCACACGCTGGCCGGCGAAACTCCCTGCGTTTATCTGCATAATGGCGAAGTTGGCGAGATCGAGGACGGTCGATAGGGCGAAGCCGGACGGATCGCCCGCCGCGTGGTCGCAGAGGCGATGGGTTACGCGTAGCGCGCCGTCCGCGTCCCGTTCGTGCGGGAGGGCGAGGGGGTACGTCAGCGCGACGGCGCGATCGAAGGTGCTCCGCCGCATCGCCAGCGGCTCGAAGACGAGGTCCCGCATGAGGTCCCGGTAGGGTCGGCCGGTGACGGCCTCGGCGATATGCCCGACGAGGCTCAGGCTCGTGTTGCTATAGAGGAGGACGACGCCGGGCGGCGCGACCAACTCATACTCCTGGATCACCTCGCGCACAAACCTCTCCATCTCCTCGTCCCCTGGGGGGCCAAAATCGCGGCCGCCAGCGGGGAGTCCCGCCGTGAAGGAGAGTAAGCGCCGCAAAGTCACAGCTCCCGCCGCCGCCAGCTCTTTGTGGAAGGTGAACCACGGAAGGTACGTCGTCACCGGCTCGTCCAGAGCGAGCGTCCCGGCGTCGACGAGCCTCATAATCAGCGTGGCCGTCAGGGCTTTCGTGGTCGAACCGATGCAGAACAGGGTGTGCGGGGTGACCGGGGCACCGTCCTCGACGCTCGTCACGCCGAATCCGCGCGCATAGACGACCTCCGCCCCGCTGATCACGGCGACTGCGGCACCGGGAGACCCAACCGCACCCATATGCGCGGCGATCCGCTGCTCCAAAGTATATGTGTTAAACATCTTCTTCGTTCCCTCCTCAAACATCCATCATGCGGCGCCTATCCATGTTTACTCAGGACATACGGCTTGTTTGTCGCTGTACCCAGCGCGCCGTTGGGGAGAGAAACAAAAAAGACCGTGGACACTAGAGAAGTGTCACGGCCTAATGACTGCCTGGACGAACAGATCTATCCCAAAATGGGCGCACTTCTCCCGTGGTCGCCATAGGACTGGCGGCGTGGGACGGTCAGGATGCTAAGGCAGGAGCACGCACTTTGTGAGGGACGCCCGCCCAAGCGAACGTATGGCACCGTGAAGGGGAGCATGGGATCGACGCTCCTGTGGATAGGTCTAAGCATAGCGCAAGTTTACCAAGGGCCTTCCACGACAGTCAAGCGAGTTGTTGAGCTTGCTCGTTTCTCCCTATCTAAGCGGTAGACCAGGCACTCATTGTGCGGGGCCTTTCGTTTCTGCCCCAGCCTTGACATAGAAAGTCTGTGTGGTGAGCGCGCGACAGAACGCGACTGCGCGGGTCGTGGAGTGGACACGGATGCGAGGGTAGGCACACGCCACACACGGCCACCTGCGGGTGGGAGAAAGGGGAGTACGTGTTCCTGTCCAACGACGGCCACGGCGAGTTATCGAAGCGGTAGATCGAGGAGGGGCTGGCCAAGGGCGCGCTCGTGCATTGCGGCTTCGACAACGACGCCGGCGGCGCCAAGCTGTGAGCGCAGGTCAAGGAGGCGTACCCCCGTGTGGAGGCCATCGTGCGCGAGTGGCCGCCGGCCGGGGCGAAGAACTGGAACGACGCCCTGCGCGCCGCGCCCGGACACGCGGAGGGGCAAGGGCAGGAGGACGACCGGGCACCCGGACGCGGCCGGGGCCACGGCGGTAACGGTCGCGACGAGCAGCACAGTCGCGGCTAGGCGCAGGGCGTGTGGCGCACGCTGGGACGTGTTAGGCGTGCGATGTTGGCCGTCGCGGGATGAGCAGACCGACGGCGACGGCCGCGCCCAGGGCGGTGATCCCGCCGAGGTAAAAGGGCGCGGCGGGGCTCACATGATCCCACAAGAGTCCCGCGAGCACGCTGGAGACCAGCGCCATGAGGCCCGTCGTCACGGCGTACAGGCCCAGCGCCCCCCCGCGTTGGGTCGCCGGCACGAGGTCGGTGATGTAGGCTTTGGTCACGCCATCGGTCAGGGCGATATAGAGGCCGTACAGCGCGAAAAGAGGCCACACGACACGCGCATCCGTGGCCAGACCCAGGGCGCCGTAGACGACGGCGAAGAGCAGGAACCCCGCACGGAGGATGCCGCGGCGCCCGAGCCGGTCGGACAGGATGCCGGCCGGCCAGCCCACGGCCGCGTAGACGAGGTTATAGACGGCGTAGGCCAGGACCGCCGCCACGGCGCCCAGGCCCAGGTTGTGCGCGCGGAGGATGAGGAAGGTGTCCGACGAGCTGCCAACCGCGAAGAGCAGGCCGATGCCGAGGAAGGTGCGGTAGGCGCGCGAGGCGTCCCGGTAGGTGAAGGTGGCCGGCACCGCACCGGTCGTGAGGGACGGGGCCGGCTGGCGCGCGGGCTCGCGCACGCGGCCAATGAGGCTCACCCCGATGAGGGCAGGTAGCGTCGCCAGCAGGAAGACCAGCCGGAAGTTCTGCGCCGTGACGGCGAGCAGGCCGACACCGGCGAGTGGGCCGATCACCGCGCCGAGGGTGTCCATGCTGCGGTGGAAGCCGAAGGACCGCCCGCGCGTCGCCGGGTCGCTCGACGCGGCGATGAGGGCGTCACGGGGAGTCGTGCGCGTGCCTTTGCCGATCCGATCCACGACGCGGGCGAGGAGGACGAGGGGCCAGGTGGACGCCAGGGCGAGCAGGGGCTTGCCGAGGGTGGAGAGGCCGTAGCCGGCGAAGACCCAGGCGCGCGGCCGGCCGTGGCGGTCGGTGACGCGGCCGGACACGAGCTTGAGCACGTTGGCCGTCGCCTCGGCCACGCCTTCGATCACGCCGAGCGCCGTCGCCGGCGCCCCGAGCACGCCGGTCAGGAAGAGCGGCACCAACGGGTAAATCAGCTCACTCGACACGTCGGTACACAGGCTGACCAGCGACAGGACCCACACGTTGCGCGAGATGCCCCGGATCGGCGAGGGCTCGTCCGGGGACGGGGTTGCTCCTCGTGGCGTTGTTCAGGCACGACACGCATCAGGACACCCGGACGATCTGCCAGGCGGGGTGCAGCTCACGCCAGCCGTGGATTCGATCCGTGACGTAGGCGCCGGTGACGCGCACATGCTCGCCGAGCGTCGGGATACGAACGCGAGCGCGGTCAGCCGGGGCAAACTCGACGACCAACGTCCCTCCCTGTAAAGCGAGATTGTGCGTGTCGAGGAGGGGCCAATAGCCCCGGTCGGGGAGGACGCTGATGTGGGTGTCGCCGTCGGGGGCGTGGAGGATGAGCGCCACCCGCCCAAAGGCGGTGTCACAGCGTTGCTGCAAGATCAGATGATCGCCCTTATGCGCGCTCGCCAGCACATCCCCCGTGCGGCACACCACCGGCCCCCCGGCCGTGCGCGCATCTCCGTGGAGGGTCCCCTGTAGCCCGTGTCGCAGGCGCGGCAGTACTAGGGCCACCCCATGGCGCAGGCGCGGCAGCATCAAAGCCGGCCCCCGCGCGGCGATGGACGCACCGATGCCGAGGACGACCAGGAGCACGAGAAAGCTACCGGCGATAGAACGCCGCGCGCGTGTGGAGGGTTGAGATCGCATACGATCACTGTAGCAAACGCTATCTATTCGCTTCATTCCATATTGGGGGTTTCTGCATATCCCCCCGAAAAGGTGCAGTTAGCTGTTTCTGTAGCAGAAGTGATCAAGCGCTGAGCTCATCCCTGAATCATTGCGCCAAGAATGCGGTCTCACAAGGTACACGTTGCGGAACACCGGGCCTGTCGTGTCGCAAAAGTCGTCTCAAAACGCCCATCTCGTGGCATCTTAGACATTCTGAGACGCCAAACGCCCGGCTAATCCCCTTAATGCACCTTTTCGGGGGGATATGCAGAAACCCCCATATTCTACTCTGGCTACGTCCACCGCTTTCTTTGTGGCGTCAGCGAGTGGGCCGACCATGGACACAGGATGCGCGCTGCGGCGCACGGAGAAACCGCGAGGCGCTAGCACGCCGCGGCGCGCGGTTTTGGTCGGTGGCGTCCTACTCGGTAGCCGGGGGCATACCCGCCGCTGTCCCCGGACCGGGCGTGTCCGACATGAGGGGTGGGATCAGGGTCAGGGACACGCCGATGATCCAGACGAGCGCGCCCGCCCAGCCGCCCAGCACATCGCTCGGATCGTCCGCGCCCAGGGCCACCCGCACGACGCCGACCAACACGATCAGGGACACGGCCAAGGCGAGGGCGGGCCACTGCCATCGGGTGGGCCAGGCCAGCACGGTCAGCGCGGACAGCAGGGCGAGCGACCCCATGGCCGCCGGGCTGAGATACGTCCCCGCCGGGCCGGGTCCCGGCTCCCCCCACCCCACGTTAATCGCGGAGAAGAACGCATTGACCGTCAGGTTCGCGGCCAGGGCGCCGCCATAGGCCACGCCCAGGTAAAGCGCCGCGCGCCCGCGCCGCCGCAGGGACAGCACAAGGACGGCGAGCGCGCAGAGCGGGATGGTGGCGTCGAGATCGCCGAGCGTGGCGATGGCCCGCGGCAAGGCGGCATGGACCGGGACGGCGAGCCCCCGGACCGCCCGCAGGATGAGGCGATCCCAGGGTGCGCCCTCCTCGGTCCCGCTATCTACCACGAAGACCTCAAAGACCACAAGGGTGATCAGGAGACCCCCGAACAAGGTGAAGAGCGACCAGCGCTGGCGCCACAGGAGGGCGCCGGGGGGCGTCGGGGGCAGGACGTCCGCTTGCTCTCCCGTGGTCTCCCGTGTGATCCCGGCGTGCTCGACGCAGCGCAGGCAAAGAGACCGCTCACCGTCGGGTCCCCGGACCACGTACGCGGTATCGTCGAGGATCACATCGCCGTGGCGCAGGCCCGCCAGGGCCGCGGGATCGGAGTCGACGCGCGCGGGATCGAGGATGCGCGTGCCGCAGCGGTCGCACCGCACGGACTGGCTGGGCGCGTTGCGCGTCGCGACCGTGCGGACGAGGGTATAGGCGTGCGCATCGCGGATCATGGCCGGGCGGGGTCTCGTGGCGGGGTCTGGCGGCATAGATGTCTTGTCCTTCGGGTATCCCCGATAGAGAGGTACCCCTTCAGCATAGACGCGGGGCATGAACGCCGCGTGAAACGCGGCGGCGGACGGGGCGCGCGTGGGGCCGAGGGCCGCATCCACGCACGTCGCTCCCTCTCGCCCGTCCGGCCCGTCATGACGACCGGTTCCCATCGCGGGGCGCCTCATCACACGGCCCCGCGCACGAGCGTGTAGACGATGTACGCGACGTAGAGGATCAGCAGGGCCACGCCGGTTCGTCGATGTAAGGACGGCTGCCGGAAGAGCAGGGTGACGAGGAGGGTCGCGGCCAACAAGAGGGGCACGTCCACATGGGCGACGGTCGGCGCCACCGCCAGGCCCGCGCCGCCGGATAGGGCCGCGAGGCCGAGCACCAGCGTGAGCAGGAAGATGTTGGAGCCGGTGGCGTTCGCCGTGACGACGCCGCCTTGGCCGCGCAGGCCGCCGATCAGGCTGATTGCCTTGTCGGGCAGCGTCGTGCCGATCGACACGACGGTCGCGCCGATGGCGTATTCGGATAGGCCGATCCGCTGCGCGATATGCACCGATCCCTGCACGATCAGTTCGGCCCCCACCGAGATGACCACGAGCCCCAGCACGAGGACGGCGATGGGGCGCAGCGCGGACCCGGCCACCGGCGCGTCGTCGTCGTCGTCATCGTCCTCCGGGGGGCGCAACCAGCCGCGCCGGATGACCACCAGGACCGAGGCGACGTAGACGACGAAGGCGGCCACCAGCGCGCCCCCTTCCGGCCGCGTCACGCGGCCACCGAACGCGAAGAGGCAGGCCAGCGCGGTCACGCCCAACATGACCAGGCCGTAGACGCGGGCGCTGCGGTCGAGCACGAGGGGCCGCGTGCCGAGCAGTCCCAGGGGCATCGAGCCAATCAGGTTGGCCAGGCACGAGCCGACCACGTTGCCCACGGCGAGCGCGGGATGGCCGCCCGCGAGCGCGAGCGCGACGACGACCAACTCCTCCCACTCGCCGCCGGCGGTGAGCAGGCCAACCACGCCCTCGGAGGCGCGCAGGCGCCGGGCCAACGCCCCGATCGCGCCGGTGAACCGCTCCGCGCCCCATTCGAGGACGATCAGGCCCACGACCAGGGCCGCGACGGCGAGCACGCTATCCATCGATCCCTAGTCCCCTTTCGCTTTGCGCGCCAGCGGCAGCGCCCACCACAGCGCGCCCAGGATCAGGGCGACGCCGACCGCGATAGCCGTCCCCGCGCGCTGATCCACGACCTCCCCGACGATCAGCTTTGCCACCAAGATGAGGGCGACGGAGAGGGGCACGAGGCCCGCGATCAGCGTGTGCGTAGCCTCCCTCTTGAAACGCGCGCGATCGCGCAGGGGCCGCTCCAAGCGGTGCTGGGCCGCTGGCGCCGCGAAGAGGATGAGGCTCACCAGCGCGCAGATGAAGGTGATCAGATAGATGCTCTTTTCGCCCTGGTCGATCTTGGTAAACCCTTGTTGAAAGGGTAGGATGATCAGGAACGCCGTCAGGACCTGGGAACCTTGCAGCAGGATGCGCTGCTCCTGCAACAGCTCGTCCAGCTCGCTTCGGATCATCTGTCCCCCTTGGGGGGCGTCCTCGTCGTGCGCGGGCGCGGGTAGCGCGTCCATAGTGTCTCTCCTCATGCTCATCGCCTTAATCCGCAGCCGTCGAGCCTTGCGGCACGAGGACCCTGAGCGCGTCGCGCGCCTGGGTGAAGAGGACGGGCGTCTGATCGACCAACTCCCCGTCCACGTTCGTCGCCAGCGTCCGCTCCGTCTCGATGCGCACGGACGACGTTTCGTAGTGGTGGACGTTGGACAGCCGGACGAAGCGCCCGCTCCTGAACGCCAGCGCTACGCGCGCGAGGTCGCCCCAATTCCTCCATTCGATGGCATACACATCCAGGGTCCCGTCGTCGATGCCCGCGTCGGGGGCGACCACCGCGCCGCCTCCATAGAAACGGCCGTTGCCGACGCCGATCTGCACGAGCCGCGGAAACGTCGTCGGCGGATGGTCGCCATGCGGGAAGGTCAGGGTCGCGGCGAACGGATGAAAACCCACCAGCGCGCGGGCGGCGGCCACGGGGTAGGCGACCGTACCGGCGATCCGCTTGAGCCGCGGGGAGATCCGCGTGATGACCCGCGCGCCGAGCCCGATGGAGGCCACGTTGACGTAGTAGCGGTCGTCAGCGCGGCCCAGGTCCACGTCCACGACCTTGCCGCGTGCGATGGTGGCGCAGGCGCCCTCCAGGTCGTCGGGGATGCCCAGCGTGCGCGCGAAGTCGTTGGCTGTGCCCAGCGGCAGCAGGCCGAGGACAGCGCGGTGATGGGCCAGCAGGTCCACGACAGCGCTCACCGTGCCGTCGCCGCCGCCCAGGATGATGAGGTCACAGCCCGCGTCGAGCGCCGCGCCCACCGTGGCGGACAGGCGCGACGAACTGCGTAGGGCATAGGTCTTCGCGATCGGGACGCCCGCCGCCGCGAGCAGCCGGCGGGCGTGAGCGACCTGTTGGCGTCCCTGGCGCGCCCGCGTGTTCACGATCAGACCGGCGCGCTCGAATCGGGCGACATCACGCGGCGCGGTCGTGGCGCTCACGGCGCGTCCCCGGCGATGCCCACGCGGTTCCATACATCCTCGGCCAGCGCCCCGAAAGCCCACAGGGGCACGCGCACGCCCAGGAACAGGGCCAGGAGCGGCACGCGGTCTGCGCGTACGAGGGCTAGCCTGTGCGGCTGCAGCGAGGCTGTGGCCCACCCCGGCCGGGGGCGCGTGGAATCGCGGCGTGCATCGCGTCGATTCATGTCATTGCGTCCATATCTAACAGTCGTTACAATGCAGTATAACAGCAGTTTAGGGGATGCGTCATGCAGGAGTGGCTGGTGCTCGTCTACAAGATCCCGCCCGAGCCGAGCCGGCTGCGCGCCGGCGTCTGGCGTAAGCTCAAGGCGGCCGGCGCGCTCTACCTCCAGAACGGCGTGGCCGCCCTGCCCGCCGGGGCGGCGAGCGAGCGGGTGTTGCGCGTGATCGCGGAGGAGGTGGGCGGGATGGAGGGTGCGGCGCAGCTCTTCCAGGGGCGGCTGCTCGGCGATGAGGAGGCCGTGCGAGGGCAATTCAACGCCGCGCGGGACGAGGAATACACCGAGTTGCTCACCCGCTGCGGGGAGTTCCACGCCGAGCTGGCCCGCGAGCGCGCGGCCGGCAAGTACACCTTCGCCGAGTTGGAGGAGAACGAGGAGGATCTGGCCAAGTTGGAGGCGTGGCGGGACAAGATCGCGCGCCGCGACAGCTTCGGAGCTGGCCTGGCGCGGGAGGCGGCGGAGGCGCTGGCCGCCTGTCGTGCGGACCTAGAGGGGTACGCCGGCGCGGTCTACATGGCCGCCGACAATGGGCATCCCGCCGCGCCTGACGGAGAGGAGAGGAGTACGACATGAAGAAAGCAGTGCTGGTATGGGCGATGCGACGCATCGCCAGGATCGTTATGAGTCGCCGGGGCAACGTGGGCGGCGTGGGCGGGTACGGGCGCGACGCGCGCGCCGGGTACGGCGGGGCTACGCCTCTCCATCCCGAGCGGGACGCCCGCCTCGACGGCCTGCTCGCCGAGGCGAGTACCCTGTTGCGGACCCTGAGCGGCCAGCTCGCTCGGCTGCGGGACGAGCGCCGCGGGCCGGGGGACATGCGGGGCGACGCCGTGTATCGGGGGCGCGGGGGGTCGGAAACGCGGCCGCTGTAGGCGTTGGAGGCCGTGGATAGGTGAATCGGGGCCGGCGTCCCACACACCGGCCGATGAGGGGAGCGGTGCGCACCCCTCTCGCGCAACGAAGGAGACGACGAGCTATGTACCCATTCGACCAGAACAATCGGCAAATGTACGAGCAGTACGCCCAGGCCCATGAGTCGGGCAATCACGAGGGGATTGACCCTCAGCAGGCGTACGGGCACGTCCAGCAGTTCATGCAGCAGGCGCCGCCTGAGATGCAGCAGCAGGTCTATCAGCAGCACTTTGAGCAGATGCCCTACGATCAGCGCCAGCAATTCGCCCAGCAGGTGCCGCCGCAGTACCAGCCGTACATGGACCCGAACAATCCGCAGCAGATGGGGCAGGGCTTCTATCAGATGGGCCAGCAGCAACCGGGCATCCTCCAACAGCTCCTGGGCGCGGTCGGCGGACGAGGGGCGCAGGGAGGCGGTCCGGGCGGTGGCATGGGCGGGCTCCTGTCGAACCCGATGGCCAAGGCCGCGCTCGTCGGGATCGCCGGCCTGGCGGCCAAGCAGCTCCTTGGCGGCCACCGTGGCGGTAGCGGGGGATTGGGCAGCCTGCTCGGCGGCGGACAGGGCTACGGTCACGGCTACGGTCGCGGAGACCGGGACGACCGCGGCGAGGGCTGGGGCGGAGACCGGGATGATCGCGGCGATAATGGCGGGGACGGCGACTGAGCGGCGCACCGTCAGAGGGCAGGTCCCACCGGCATACCGCGCCGAGGGGGGCCGGCCAGGTGTGACGCGCGCAGGCGTGCGATGCGCGCGGTCAGAGGCGGGTGCGTACGGAACAATTGGCGCACCCGCTCCCCTCGGTGCCCGCTTGGGGTTGGTGGCCAGACGCGTGCCATCACAACGAGGGCGTCGGCCAGGGCGAGCGCGTCGCCGTTGAGGTGCGCGCTCCCCGTATCCGCCGCGTACTCCCGCGTGCGGGAAACGGCGCGTTGGAGCAGCAGGGCCGCGAGGGGCGCCACCAGGAGCTGGGCCAGCGTGTCGGCATCGGGACGTCCGACGAGCGCCATGATCTGCTCGACCCCGGCGACGGCGGCGCTGACGACCGCCAGGGTCATCGCCACCGTGCCCAGCAGGGTGTCGCGCCCCCGAACGTGCGCCAGTTCGTGCGCCAGGACGGATCTTGCGCATATAACGTGAATCGAGCCCTGCGAGGGTGATGATGATGCCGCTGGCGCTGCCCTCTCAGGTGTGGTGGACTCCCGTTTCGGCTGGCTTTCCTGGCTGACACCTTGCGTACCCCACCCCCTTTCACGTTATATGCGCAAGATCCCCAGGACGCTGCGCACCGCGCGCGCATCGAGGCGGGCCAGGAGTCCGGTGGTGACCAGGATGGCCGCGTGTGCCGGATCGCGCCCAGTGTAGAGGGCGTCGGGGGCGGCTGTGTCGATCACGGCGATCCGGGGCACGGGCATCCCCGCCCGCGTCGCCAGCTCCGCGACTAGCGCGTACAGCTGGGGCGCATCGTCCGGCCGGAGCGGCCGGGCGCGGGTGAGCGCGCACACCAGCCGGTCGCTGCACCAGTAGGCCGCGCCATTGAGGGCCACGATCCCGCCCAGACCGACGACCAGGACGGTAGACCCACCGCATAAGAGCGTGGCCACGGCGCAGAGCGCGACGAGGGCGAGGAGCAGCGCGGTGGTCGCGCGTGTCGTCACGCTGGGCATCGTTTCCTCCCGACGGCTTGGGACATCCTCCCGTGTAAAGTATAGGGCAGCCGCATGAGCATGCGCTGTGAGGGGTGGCCTCTCGTGGTCCGAGCGCCTGTGCTGGCGCCGTCACGCCGGCTGTCGCACGTCGTTTTCAGCCAACGCCGCGTCCTCTCCCCTGTGTGTCTCGCCACCGTGGTCCCCGTTTCTGTCGCGGGTGTACTACAGTAAAGGGGGACTGTGCGGGGCGGCGCGCCGCCCGAGGGGGCGCGCCGCCCGAGGGGGCGATGCGGGGGAGTATGACGGAGCGGACGGAGCGTATCCTGGTCATCGACGATGACCGCAAGATCACCGACGCCCTGCGGCGCGGCCTGGCCTATCAAGGGTATCGGGTCGATGTGGCGCACGGCGGCGACGAGGGGCTGGAACTGGCCCGGCGTTGGGCGCCCGATGTCGTGATCCTGGACATCCTGATGCCGGGGATCGACGGGCTCGAGGTGTGCCGACGCTTGCGCGCGGGCGGGGACGTGCCCGTTCTGCTCCTCACGGCGCGCGACGCCATCGAGGACCGCGTGCGCGGCCTGGAAACGGGCGCCGACGATTATCTGGTCAAGCCCTTCGCCTTCGCCGAGTTGCTGGCCCGCGTGCGCGTCCTGCTGCGGCGGCGTCAGGGCGACGCGCCGCCGCTCCTGCGCTATGGTGACCTGGAGATGGACACGGCTGGCCGCA
>JAABUL010003517.1_pt1 | contig 23111 bp, 22 predicted proteins | sample 5559151 | NCBI WGS metagenome assembly JAABUL01 (sample SAMN10711876, study PRJNA513368) | rock metagenome | isolation source: Antarctica rocks | place: Antarctica: Victoria Land, Pudding Butte sud | reverse complement strand
TCTCGAACAGCTGATCCTCGGCCGCCATCGAATCCATACCCACAGCCTCGCCGACCCCCCGCCCCGCCGCGAGCCCGACACACCGACAACATGCCGTTACTGACCCACGCACCTAGGAGGCTGCTGATGTACGCCGTTTGGGGGATCGCGTTCATGAGCCTCATCACTTCTGGTCCGCGGTCGGCTCAAAGCCAAGAATCTCGTTGTACACGGTGGTATTGGCCCCGAGCAGCGATTCGGGCCGCGGAGCGTGATGTGGACGGCTCGGAGGGGCTTACCGGAATGTGTCAAGCTGTCTGGAACCGCCGGGTGAGGTTGTTGATCCAGCTTTTGGTGCGCCAGGGGCCGGGTAGCGAAAGCGGCGTGGGTGTCGATCCAGGTGCCGCCGAAGACTGATTGCGGGGTGTGTGAGCATGTAGACGGGCCGCGAATTGGTGAGGCCGATCGGGCCGCACCCGGTGTCGACCAGTGCCGTTAGCGGTTGGCGCGCAGATGCCATGGGGCGAGCCAGCGGAGCGCGGCTTCGGTGCCCACTCGTGCGAGTACGCCGAACGCCGCCAGCACTAGTACCGCAACGAAGGCCGTGTTCTGCTGGAACGAGTGTGTGTTCGTGAGAATGAACGTTCCGAGCCCGTTGAGACTGGCAAGGAACTCAACCGCGACGGCGCCAACGAGGGCGCGCCCCACCGCGACCTGAATACCGGCGATGATGAACGGCAGGGTCGATGGCAACAAGACGTCCGCCACGAAGCGTCGCCTTGACAGCCTCAGCACGCTGGTCAGTTCCTGCAGTTCCCTAGGAAGCAGTCGCGCACCGTCGGCCGTGCTTACGACGCATGGCAGGAAGGCCGACAAACCGATGACGGCCAATCGCGCCTCCCCCGAGTAACCTAGCCATATCGTGACCATAGGCAGGATGGCCAGGATCGGCATTGCGTACAGCCCGCTGATGTATGGCGCCGTCAACTGCTTCATCCACCGAATGCGGCCGATAGTCAGACCCAGAGCAGTACCGGCGGCGCACCCCAGAACCAGACCGAGCACCACTGCGCCGAGCGTCTGCCATAGCGCCCCGAGGAAGTCTGCAGACGTCAACGTTGGGACCGCCGCAGCCAAGACCCCGGTGGGGCTGGGCAGGTAGGTCGGCAACCACCAGCGGATGGACGCCTCCCACAGGACAACTACCCCAGCTGCCACGCCGAGCTTGCGGCCGAGGGCTCCAAGGCGAGAGCGCGTCCTGATCGGAGATCGAGTGGTAAGGCCATGTGGCTCCGCGGATGCGGGCTGCGCCGCGGGCGTGGCCTCTAGGCGCGCACTATCAGTCATTACTTTCTGTCTCCCGCCACCGCGCGAAGTGTCTTTCAAGGGCTCGCCCGCAGGCCATGAGCGCCACGGCGAGCACCGACACCAGGACGGTCAGGCCGAGCACGGACGCGGAGTCAAATTGTGTACTGGCGGAGATCAGCAGCCCGCCTATGCCGCTGGCGTTGAGAAAGAACTCGGCAACCAGCGTGCCGACGAAGGCCATTGCGATGCCCTGCCGGACCCCCGTCATCGCGTAGGGCACTGTGTGGGGCAGGAGGATGTCGGACCAGACCCGCCACTCGCTGCTGCGGAATGTACGGGCGACCTCGAGAAGAGTCGTCGGTACCCTTCGTGCCCCCTCTGCAGTGTTGATCACGATGGGGAACACGGCGCTTAGGAACACGACCAGGCTCTTGGCCGGCAAGCCGAAGCCGAACGCCGCTAGGATCAGCGGAGCGAGGGCCACGATCGGGACAGACTGCAGCGCGAAGAGCAACCACTCCGTGCTGTCTCGGAGGTTTTGAGCTCTCGCCAGCAGGATGCCGAAGGTGACTCCGCCGACGATCGCTAGTGCCAAGCCGACGACCAGCAACTTGCCGGAGGACAGCAATGCACTGGGCAGGGATCCGTCAAGTGTCATGGACTCCAGGGCCTGGAACGAGCGAGCTGGTGTCGCGAGGAGCACGGGATCCCGCAGACCCGCGACTTGCCACAGGCCCAACCCGATGAGCAGTCCGATCACCGGCATGCCCACAGATCGAAGCCGAGGGTTGCCGAGCTGCCTACCTACGGCTGACTGACTGTGCATGCGGCGTCACCCTCCCTTGACGGCGTCGGCGAACACCGAGGTGTCGATCATCTGCTCGAACGTCGGAGCTTTGGCCTTCGGTATGTTGCCCGCCGCCACGGCTGAATCGATGGTGTGCTCGATGCTGGGACGGCCGAGGCCGGCATCTTCCGGCCAGACCCCGACAGCGAGGAAGCCCTTGAGCGCTTCGGCTGAGACCTGGGGGCTCTCCCCGGTCATCTTGGCCGCGATGCCGGCAACATCTTGCGAGTTCGCCGGGTCCCTCATGTACGTGATGGCCTCGTGGAGCGCCGCGACCACGGCGACCCAATTTTTGCGCGACGTGGCGTTGTCCAGTTCCTTCTTGAGCGTGACCAGCGTCACGTAGTGCGCGAGTGGGTCAACAGATGCGAGCGTCATCACCTGCTTGACTTCCTTGCCGGACTTCGCACGCACTGTGGCCAACTCATCTGGGTGCAGTACGGCGAGGTTTACCTGACCGCTCACCAGCGCATCGACGGTCGGGGGTCCACCCACGTTGATGGTGGAGACGTCGTTCGCCGTGAGGCCGCAGGACTTCAGCATCGCGGTCAGTCCGAGCGCCTTGGGTGCCCCCAGACCGTCGACCGCCACCGTCTTGCCCTTCACAGACTTGCAGTCTGTGACCGAGGGGTCGGTGCTCGCCAGTAGGTATGTGGGTGCGGGAAAACCCATGATGCCCACGGCGGAGCTACCAGACCCGCGCAGCGCCACCAAACCCGGAGTGGCGACCAGTCCGCCGTCCAGCTCACCGCCCTGTACTGCCCGACCGATGTCAGCGGCGGTCGGGAATGGTCGCAGGGTCACCGTGACATTCCGCTTCGCGAAGAAGCCCTTGTCCTGCGCGACTTGCGAGACCGTGTTGAGGAAAATGGGCGGGATCCCGGGGACGCCGAACGACAGGCTCGTACCGTTCGCGCCGCCGCTGGACGGTGCGCCACCACAAGCGGCCACGAGGCTCGCCAGAACGGCGACAGCCACGACCGCGACGAATCGATACTTACGCTTGTACGCGAGCACGTGTCTACTCCTTGGCTTGCGATCGGATTCGAGCCGCGTTCTTGGCGGATCAGGTTGTTGGCGGTCAGCGACTCTCATCACCAGCCATGACCAGGGACCAAACATGCTCGCGGAGAGCGAGGTACTCCGGCATGGTCGTGATCGCTCGGTCGCGAGGCACTGGGAGGTCGACCTCGACCACCTCGGCGACGCTACTGGGGTGACCCCTCAGAACCGCCACGCGGTGTCCGAAAAGGACCGCCTCGTCAATCGAATGCGTGACGAACAGCATGGTCACCGGGCGCTCCTGCCAAATACGCAGCAGCTCGAACTGCAGGACCTCTCGTGTCTGCGCGTCCAGCGCCCCGAACGGCTCGTCCATGAGCAGCAGTCTCGGGCGAACGGCCAGCGCCCGCGCCAGCCCGGTCCTCTGCTGCATGCCGCCCGACAACTGATGCGGGTACGACCCCTCGAATCCCGACAGACCGACCATTTGGATGAGTTCGCGTGCTTCGCGCAGGGACTCCTTCTTGGCTGTCCCGCTGACACGGAGCGCGTACGCGACGTTGGCCTCTACGGTCTTCCATGGGAAAAGCCCGAAGTGCTGGAACACCATGGCCACCCCGTCGGGGGTCTTCGACACCTGCTCGCCGTCTATGCGGACAGTGCCCTCGGCAGGGGGGATCAGGCCGGCCACGGCTCGCAGCATCGTCGTTTTCCCGCACCCAGAGGGTCCGACGATCGACAGGATCTCTCCGGAAGCGATGCTCAAGCTGATGTCCTGAGACACCACCAGCTCGCCGAACTTCATGGCGACGCCGTCGATGTCGACGGTGGCACCGCTGTGTACATCGGCCGACACGGGCGTCTCCTCTTGCCTTGGTGCCCAGGCTGGCGGCCGCCCGGACGCACGACCCTGCTCTGTGGCGTTGGTCACTGTCATAGCCATGGAGGCATCATGCCTGCAAAATGCCTACTGCGCAAGATCTATGCGTACAATAGCTAATAATGCATCCTCGTCTGACATCGTGCGTGGACGGTTGAGGTGGCTTCCGCGCAAAAGGTGCCGCCGCGCAGAGCGCGAGGCCCCGCGCGCGGCTGTCGAGGATGGTCCCCTCGTCGCCTCGCCAGGTGTCGCGGGGACGCGCCAGGGCGCCAGGGCGCCAGGAGCGAGTCCGGCGGGTGCTCCCACAGATCGCGGCCAGCGCTGACTTGATCTCGACCCCACCCACCGATTGAGGTAACGGAGAGGACAACAATGACAGAACTCGATATTCAACGCAGCGAGGTTCGCGACGGAATGCAGATCGATTGGCAGGTGCCGATCGTGACTGACGACGGGGCGGTGCTGAGAGCCGACGTCTACCGCCCGGTCGGCGAGGGACAGTTCCCAGCCGTACTGTCCTATGGTCCCTACGCGAAGGGTCTGGCCTTCCAGGACGGCTACCCGATGCAGTGGGACCAGATGGTCACCGATCGTCCCGACGTCGCTGCGGGATCGACGAACAAGTACCAGAGCTGGGAACTCGTTGATCCCGAGAAGTGGGTGCCGTTCGGATATGCCTGCGTGCGGGTTGATTCCCGCGGCACCGGCTGGTCACCCGGTTACGTCGATGTCTGGGGTCCGCGGGAAGCGCAGGATCTGTACGACTGCGTCGAATGGTCCGGCCAGCAGCCATGGAGCTCGGGCACGGTCGGTATCAATGGGATCTCCTACTACGCGATAAACCAGTGGCAGGTGGCGGCGCTGCAACCCCCGCATCTGTCCGCGATCATCCCGTGGGAAGGCGCGGCGGACTTCTACCGCGACGTCACCCATCACGGCGGCATCCTGTCGGAGTTCTGCGGTAACTGGTACGCCCGTCAGGTCGAGGGCGTCCAGTACGGCTTAGGGGCGAACGCGCCCAAAAACCCGAACACCGGTGAATCCGTGGCCGGTCCGGTGGAACTGGACGGGGCCGAGCTTGCGGCCAACCGCCAGGATCTGGGAGCGGAGATCCGGGGCGAGGAACTCGACGGCCCCTGGTACCGCGACCGGTCGCCGGACTTCAGCAAGGTCGAGGTGCCTTTGCTGTCCGCCGCGAACTGGGGTGGTCAGGGCTTGCATCCGCGTGGCAATTTCGAGGGGTTTACCCAGTCGACGTCGTCGCAGAAGTGGTTGGAGGTGCACGGGCTCAACCACTGGACGCACTTCTACACCGACTACGGCGTCGGGTTGCAGCGTAGGTTCTTCGACCGGTTTCTCAAAGGGAAGCAGGAGCAGTGGCCGGATGCACCGCGGGTGCGGTTGAACATCCGCCGTCCGGGGGAGAACTTCACCATGCGGGACGAGCAAGAATGGCCGTTGGCCCGCACCCGATGGACGAAACTTTACCTGGACGCGACAAATCAACGCCTCACTGAAAATATCTCAGACGCTGCGTCCGTCGAATACGCAGGCCTCGGCGACGGAGTGACCTTCGAGTTGGGGACGCTCGAGCACGACCTCGAGATCACCGGACCCGTCGCTGCGAAACTGTTCGCGGCCTCTGAAACCGTCGATGCAGACTTCTTCCTGGTGCTGCGCGTGTTCGATCCGGCAGGCGAGGAGGTCACGTTCACCGGCGCGCTGGACCCGAACACGCCGATCGCGCAGGGTTGGCTTCGCGCGTCGCATCGCAAACTGGATCCGGTCAAGAGCCTAGCGTACCGGCCGTGGCACACCCACGACGAGAAGCAACCACTGGAGCCCGGCACCGTCTACGAGCTCGACGTCGAGATCTGGCCAACCAGCATCGTCGTCCCGGCCGGTTATCAGTTGGCTCTGACCGTGCGCGGCAAGGACTATGAGTATCGGGGCGAGCTGACCGACTTCGCCAAGAATTTTTACTACGCCAACGGCGGCGTGGGGCCGTTCACCCACGCGGACCCGGCGGATCGCCCGGCGGACATCTTCGGTGGCTCGGTCTCGCTGCACACCGGGGGCGACCAGGCTTCGTATGTGTTGCTACCCATCATTGACGCCTAATCCCGCTCTGACCTTGCCGCTGGGCGGTAACAGCGAGCGGATGGTTTCAGCCGCCCTCGAACGAGACCTCGGGCACCTGCGATCGAACACTTGCCCAAAGAGCAGGAGGAATCCCCTTGACCAGTAACGCACGCACCATCGGCTGGGCCATCGTGGGAACCGGCAAGGTGGCCGAGGACCGGATCGGTCCGGCCATCGGTGCGGGGAACAACTCCGCCCTGGCCGCGGTGATGAGCCGGGACCGGTCCCGCGCCGTGCGCTTCGCGGACCGGCACGGTGGCGGTACGCCCTACGACGACTACCAGCAGATGCTGGCCGACCCCGCGGTCGATGCGGTCTACATCGCGACCCCGAACGCCCAACACGCCGATCAGGTGCTCGCCGCCGCGCGTGCAGGCAAACATGTCCTGTGCGACAAGCCGCTGGCCGTCGACCTGGCTAGCGCCGAGTCCGCGGTCGCCGAGTGCGCCCGGTTCGGAGTGCGGCTCGGCGTCACCTTTCAAACCAGGTTTCACCAGGGAATGGCGATGGTTCGCGGCCTTATCGCGGCTGGTGACATCGGTCACGTGATCGCCGCGCACCTGGAGATGGGCGGCGGTCGCACGCTGCTGAAGGGCTGGCGCACCGATCCGAGCACGGCCGGTGTCGGCACCATGAACAACATCGGGGTGCATGGCTACGACCTGCTGGGATATCTGCTCGGCGCCGAGATTTATGAGGTCGCGGCGATGGTGTCGTCTGAACCCGGTTTCGAGCTCGACACGACAGCGTTGTCGTTGCTCCGGTTCGACTCCGGGGCGATCGCCAGTGTGCAGGTGAACCAGACCGTTCCCGGGCAACGTCCGGACATGGTCATCTACGGCAGCGCCGGCCGCGTCGTGCTCAGCAACATCACCAGGCCAGACCTGCACGGAACGCTGTCAGTGATCCGCGGCGACCAGCCGGAGACCCACCAGGCCGTGTCGAGTGTTGACGCCTACCACCTACTGGTGAACGAGTTTGCCGAGGCGGTGCTGGCTGATCGGCAGCCGAGCCCCTCCGGCGCGGATGGACTGGTGAGCGTGCGGGTGACGCAGGCGTTGAAGCAGTCCGTCCGCGAAGGACGAACGATTCGAGTTGCCTCATGACCGGCACGCCAGAGTGGGCCACGGCTCGCACCTTGGCGGACGAAAAGACTTTCACGCTGAACGTCAACGGTGAGCAGGGTCGGGTCACCTGTTCCGCTGACACGCCGCTTCTCTACCCACTACGCAACGACCTCGGGCTGAAAGGGTCGCGGTTCGGCTGCGGCCTGGGCCAGTGCGGTGCCTGCATGGTCCTGATAGACGGACATCCGACCCCGTCGTGCGACCTGCCGGTCTGGGCGGCCGAGGGCAAGGACATCGTCACCGTCGAGGGATTGTCCACCGACGGTGAGATGAGCCCGTTGCAGCAGGCGTTCGTGGCCGAACAGGCAGCGCAGTGCGGGTTCTGCATGTCCGGCATCCTGATGTCGGCTACCGCGCTGCTGAGACTTAACCCACGACCGGATGAGGCCGGCGTTCGCGCGGCGCTGGATCGCAACCTTTGCCGGTGTGGCACCCACACCCGGGTCATCCGGGCGATCCTGCGGGCAGCGAAGGAGGCATCGTGACCGAACTCGGGGCAAGCCTGATCTCGAATTCAGTGTTGTCGCAGTGGGTGGACTTCGTCTCGGTCGATGGTGACGATTCGGTGATTCTCAAGGTAGGCAAGGTGGAACTGGGCCAGGGTATCGTCACCGCGCTCGTTCAGATTGCTGCCGAGGAACTCGACATCGACTGGCGTCGGGTGCGTCCACAGCCCTCCAACACCGTGATCAGCCCGGACGAGGGATTGACGGCGGGAAGCCGATCTGTGATGGACTCAGGACACGCCGTCCGGTACGCCTGTGCGCAGATCCGAGGACTGCTACTGGATCACGTGGCTCGTCACCACTGCATTGCCCGGGAATCTCTGATGGTCGCCGACGGGGTGATCGGCACCACGAGCCACGGCACGATAACCAGTTACTGGCAGCTGGACACCCCATCCCTGTTGGCCGTGCCCGCGACCGCGGATGTCATGCCCAAACCGGCGGACCAGCACGGCCTCGTCGGTCAGCCGCTGGAGCGGCTCGACCTCGCAGGCAAATTCGCAGGACGTTCACGTTTCGTGCAGGATCTCGCGCTCCCCGGCCAGGTCTTCGCGCGGATGGTCCGCCCGCCCGCCCCCGGAGCCCGGTTGGCCGACGTCGACGATACTCCCGCTCGAGCGGTTCGTTCGGTCCTAGCCGTAATTCGTCGCGGCAGCTTCCTGGCGGTGGTGGCCGGACGGGAGGAAGAGGCGGTGCGGGCGGCCGAACGGCTGCGGGCGGGTTGCACCTGGCACCCCACGTCGGCCCTCGCCAATTCCGAAGACGTGCTCGCTAACCTCAAAGCACAGCCGACGGAAGACGTTCAGCTCGCGGTTCCGGCCGATGACAGGGCAGCGGAGCGGGTGGCGCGAAGCTACAGCTGGACCTACCGCCGGCCGTACGTGGCGCACGCCTCCATCGCGCCGGGAAGCGCCACCGCGCTCTGGCAGGACGAGCAGCTTGAGGTGTGGACCAGCTCGCAGGGCGTCTATCCCTTACGTGCCGCTCTGGCTGAGGCAATCGGACTCGACTCCACGCAGATCATCGTGCGGCACGTCGAAAACGCCGGCTGCTACGGACATAACAGCGCCGACGACGCGGCCTACGACGCGGCCGTGATCGCGATGGAGATACCGGGACGTCCGGTCCAGGTGTGCTGGTCCCGCGACGACGAGTTCGCCTGGGAACCGTATTCGCCTGCCGCCCTGACCGAGGTCACTGTGGGTGTCGACGACGCCGGTGATGTGGTGCAGTGGCGGCAACAGACCTGGAGCGGCGGACACAACAGCCGTCCCGGTTATGCCGGTCAGCATGGGCTGCTTGGGGCCTGGCACGCCAGCGACGACGAGCTGCCCCCTGCTGGTGACCCCCCTTTTGCCGCCGGTGGCGGCGTGGGACGCAATGGCATTCCGACCTACGACATCGCCGCTCTCGAGGTCGTGGCCAGCCGGATTCTGACGATGCCCGTACGCACCTCGTCGCTGCGTGGTCTGGGTGCTACCGCTAACGTCTTCGCGATCGAGTCGGCTATGGACGAGCTGGCTGAACTCGCCGGGGTCGATCCGCTGCAGTATCGACTGCAGCACCTGTCTGATCAACGCGCCTGCGCGGTGTTGGCCGAGGCCGCCCAAATGGCCGACTGGGGTAACCAACCCGCACAGGACTCGGTGGGTTGGGGTATCGCGTACTCCCGGTACAAGAACATCTGCGGGTATTGCGCCGTGGTGGCACGGGTCGAGGCCACCAGCGACGTCAAGGTCACCCAGCTTTATGTGGCCGTTGACGCCGGGCAGATCATCAACCCGGACGGCCTGCGCAATCAGGTCGAGGGCGGCGCGATCCAAGCAACCAGCTGGACCTTGCGCGAAGAGGTGGTGTTCGACCAGAAGAGGGTGCTCACCCGGGACTGGGACAGTTACCCGATCCTGCGGTTCAGCGACGTGCCGCGGGTCGATGTCCACTTGATCTCCCGACCGCAGGAACCACCGCTGGGTGTGGGCGAAGTCCCCGGTGGACCAGTGACGGCGGCGATCGGCAACGCGCTCACCAACGCCATCGGCGTCCGAATCCGGCGACTTCCGCTGACCGCAGAACGTGTCACTGGGGCCCTCACCGATAGCTGAGATCACGTGTCTGGAAAGGACAAACGAACGATGAGCCAAACCAAGGGGCCGTCCATCGATATCCACGCGCACGTCGGCACCCCGGCCTGCAACGAGCTGGTCGAGGGACTGTTCTCGACCAGGATGGACCCCTTCACCTTCTACGGGGGAACGGAGACCGTCGAGTACAACAAGGCTCACTTCGGCGGTCTCGGTCCGAAGCTTGTCGATCCGGCCCTTCGGCTGACGGAAATGGACAAGATGGGCATCGACATCCAAGCGTTGTCCGTTGCGCCACCGCAGTACTACTACTGGGCCGACCCAGAACTTGGCCGCCGGCTGGCACGCATGCAGAACGAGCATCTGGCCGAGCTGGTCGCCGGGCACCCTGATCGGTTTGTGGGTCTGGCCACCGTGCCGCTGCAGGATGTGGCCGCGTCGGTTGCCGAGTTAGAATACGGGGTCACCGAACTCGGGTTTCGGGGCGCGGAGATCTGCACCAATGTCAACGGCTTGGACCTTGACGATCGAAGGTTCCGTCCATTCTTCGCCAAGGCCGCCGAACTCGACGTGGTCGTGCTACTGCACCCACACGGTTTCACCCAGGGCGACCGACTGATGGACTACTACCTAAGCAACGTCATCGGTAACCCACTAGACTCCACCGTTGCCCTGACCCGAATCATCCACGGCGGCGTACTGGAGGAGTTTCCGAGTCTCAAACTGTGTCTCGTACACGGCGGGGGTTATCTGCCGTTCTACTCATCCCGGATGGATCACGCCTACCACGAACGTCCAGAAGGTCGCCACCACATCACCCGGCCGCCGAGTAGCTACCTCGCGCAGGTCTACCTCGACAGCGTGGTTTACGACGCTCCGCATCTGAAGTTCCTGATCGAGCAGATGGGTGCTGACCATGTAATGCTCGGTACCGATTACCCCTATGACATGGGACATTACGACCCACTGGGGCAGCTCGAATCGGTCGAAGGCCTGACGGACGAGCAGCGCTATGAGGTGCGTAGCGGCACGGCCGCGGGGTTACTCAAGATCACCTGAGCCGGATCGCGGGGTAGGCCAGAGACGTTGAAACAGGCCAACCCACCGTAGTGGCCCCAGTGGACAGACCACGGGGTTGCGGTCGACTTCAGCGGATTACAGCGAGGGCGCGGTATCCGGATCCGGGTCCAGTCCGGCCTGGATGACCGCGGCGATGGCGCAGGTCTCGTCCACGTCCGAGGTGTCGCCACTGACCCCTACAGCGCCGATCAGTACGCCGGCGCCTCGAATCAGCACGCCACCTGGCACCGGCACCATCCGGCCTTCGGAGGCCACCGAGAGCGCGCTAAAGAAGTGCGGCACCAACTCGGCGCGGCGGCCGAGTTCGCGTGAACTCAGTCCCATGCCCAATGCCCCCCATGCCTTAGCGGTAGCGATCTGCGGTCGCAAAATGCCGGAATTGTCCTCGCGGTGCAACACGACGAGGTGACCGCCGGTGTCCAGCACGGCGACCGTTAACGGGGCCGCCCCCAATTCTCGAGCGCGTTGGATCGTCGCCGTGGTTATCTCCTTGGCCTGCTCAAGGGTGATCATGACTTCCCCTCGGTGGTGGCGTCGATGTGATCGGTCTTCATGAAAGACAACAGAGCCGCCGCGTCGGCGTCGGCGAGGCCCTGGTTCACGGCACGATCGTAAAGGTGCACAGTCGCGTCCAGCAGTGGGGTTGGCAGATCCAGGCTCTGGGCGTACATGCGGACGATGCTGACGTCCTTCACGAACATCGACACCTTTGCGGTTGCCGGCAGGTACTGCTCATCGATCATCAGCTTGCCTCGCTTGTCGAATATCACCGAGCCACCCGCGCCGTCCCGCACCGTGTCCCACAGCTGCTGCGGATCCAGCCCCGCCCTCATCCCAAGCGCGAAGGCCTCGGCGGTCGAGACGTTGTGGATGGCCACCAACAGGTTCGCGACGTACTTCATGGTCGAACCGTTCCCGAACGCGCCGACGTAGACGACCCGACGCGAAAAGGCCTCCAGGACATCTCTCACTGCTTCGAAAGCGGTTTCGTCGCCGCTGCCGTACACCACCACATCGCGGTTAAGGGCCTGTGCCCCGGTTCCGCTCAGCGGGCAGTCGAGCAAGATCGCGCCGACTCCGGAGAGCCTCTCTCTGCATGATGTCTTCACGTCCATCGGCAGCGTGGAGGTCTCGACCACGATGAGCCCGGGGACGGCATCCTTGGCCAGCTCTCGGCAAACTTGCTCGGCGGCCGAACTGCTGGGCAGCGAGGTGACCACAAAGGACGCCCGTTGTGCAATGTCCCGGACAGACTCCAAATGCTCGCCACCAGCGGCGGTGAACGCCGACGCCTGTTCGGCGGCCGGGTCATAACCCAGCACACGGAAACCGTGCGCCATCAGATGCCTCGACATCGCCGAGCCCATAATGCCCAGGCCGATCATCGCTACGTCCATCACGTGCACTCCCTTGCCGTCTGCTGATCGTCGTCCCGAGACCCGGATACTGAGCAGTAGTCGTTGGCCAGGGTGGCTCGCCGTTCCGCCGACGCGCCCGCGTCACCGCAGACCCAAAGGTACTTCAGTATAACGAGCGCCGACACGTGGTTCCTGGCTTTCGAGGTGAACATCTGCCCTACAACCGCGTCGACCGCTACTTCCGGGCGTTGTTACGGGCCCAGCAGGAGATCGACTTACAACCTGAGCGGTTACAAGCACTATTGGCTGCAGGAAGACTCCGCGACGCCATCGGCCGGGCCATCGCCGCCCGGCACACCACCCTCTGACTGACCGGCAGGTCAGAGGTGGTTCAGCCTGGATCCACCGTTTGAGTGGGTGTTCCCGCCGGGTGTCGTAACGAGCAAATGCCCTCCTGACCTGCGATAATGGTGCTGTCCAAGGCGCCGTTACGCTTTGGCGCCACCGTCGGCTTCGATGACCGCGGTGACGGTGATCTGCAGTCCCCGGTGACCTCGGTGACATCGAGCAGGGAGGCGGTCATCCGAATCCGGGAACCGACCGGTACTGGGGCGGGGAAGTGGACCTTATTGACCCCGTAGTTCACGGTCATCCCGGCGTCGGTGACGGTGAGGATCTGCTCGTGCAGGGGGACGAGCAGGGACAGGGTCAGATACCCGTGGGCGATCGGACCGCCGAAGGGGCTCTCCGCGGTGGCGCGCTCGACGTCAACGTGCATCCACTGATGATCACCGGTCGCATCCGCGAAGGTGTACACCGTCTGCTGGGTGATGTCGAACCAGTCGCTGCGGCCCAGCTCCTGACCCGCCAGCGAAGCCAGCTCAGCCACCGTCGTGGTCGTGGTGGCAATGGATCCCCCCTGATCGGTGCTGCGGTGGAGGATCGACCAGGCCGGGTGGGCTGTGCTGTGCGCTGCTCGCGCCGCGGATGCAGTGGCCTGGTTCGAGGTCGGGGGGTGCGGCCCGGGGTGGGTCAGTGCACCGGTGGCGCCTCACCCGGTTGGACCCCCGGGAGGATCTCACCGTCTTCCATCACGTTCTCCTCCGTCACCTCGTGCAGGAACAGCGCGAGGTCCCAGACAGGCTCACCGGTGATCGCGCTCCACTCCTCGCTCAGCCGGTGCAGCAGGCGGGTTCTGACCGCACCGTCGCGGCCGGACCTGATCAGACCGAGCATGCGGGGAAAGTTCACCGGCTACGAAGATGCTGTCGCGGTCGACCTCGACGAACGAAAAGTGCACGTAGCGGCCCGGCGAGTGGCGCAGCGTGTGCGAGCCCGGCCGAGGGACCTCGACACCCGCCTCAAGCAGGTAGTGGCGGGCCAGCGAGGACACCGCGGCAGCCCCGCCTGCATGCAGGCTCGCCTCGCAGCGGTGCTGTCCACGGCGCTTCCGCCGTCCTGAGGGGCACCCTCCCCCAAGAGGACGACGGGTCGACCGTCCGATGCCCTATCGCTACGAAGCTGGTCCCACGGGAATTGTCAGGTAGCTCTGGGTGTCTCGGCCGGTGTGGATCACGTGATCGCCGCTGTTGATCGTCTGCGCCGGGGTCATTTCGCCGGATACGTACCGGGTACTCGGGGGAATGCTCGCCGAGAGTTTGAATCCGGCGAGGGCGAGGCGGAGTTGCTCCCCTGCGTGCCACCGGGTCCCCATCGGCGTCATCGGGATGTCGATGGCATAGGTCGTTCCCGATTCGATGTCCTGCGGCGCCGTGTGCCGGAAGACGGGATCCTCGGTGGTGGAGAGCGCAGAATCCAACGTCCGGTGCGACAGCCGCGCAGATCCCCAGGGTCCCTCGTGGAAGAGCGTTCGTACGTCCGGTACGCCGGCGTCGAACGCGGCCCGCGTCTGGGCCACGATGTCGGGGTCGGTGAAAGGAACCGTCCTGCTGAAGAGCAGCTCCCCCTCCGCGCTGAGCTTCTGGATCACGATGAACACATCGGCGTCGTCAGCGTCGGCCGCCTCCAGCTGCAGATGGAGGGAGGGGAACCCGATCAGTTCGGTGTCCTCGGCGAAACGGTGCACGAACTCCACACGGCTGGTCCCGTCGTCCGAGCGGTATCGAACGCTGGCCGACTCGACGGGCGGGTCGACGTCGAGTAGGCCGCTATCGGCGTCCAGATAGAGTCGGCGGGCCTGCGTTCCTGCCGGCGGGAAGTGCGACATCGGCCGGTCGACGTCGTCTTCGCCGCCTGGGTCGAGGATCGAGAGCCGCACCGCCGGCGTCTGCTCCCAGTCGTTGTCGACACCGCGCAGGTAGCGGTCGAAGAAGGCCCGCAGGTCCTCCTCGTAGTCCAGGAAGTCCGGCCACTCCTGGGTGTTGTTCACCCGCAGCCAGGAGGGCGTGCCAGTGAGTCGACGGTAGGCCCGGATCGAACCGGGTGTGTGCACGGCGTTGGACCAGCTCGCGACCGCGTAGACCGGGACGTCGATCTGCTCCACCAACGCACGGTGTTGCTCCCAGTACTCGTCGAAGAGCGGGTGGGACTCCGTCGCAGCGGCGATGTCGTCGATCCGCCCGGAACCGGGGAACGCGTGGATCAGCGAATCCATGAAGGCCGGATCGGGAATGCCGCCGGTCACCATCAGGTCCCGATAGAGATCCGCCTCACCTTCCCAGGGCGCGATCGCCGCGAGGTGGGCAGGGCGCTCCGAGGCGATGAACCACTGCGCCGTCGCTAGCCAGGAATTACCCGCCAGCCCGACCTTGCCGTTGCACCAGGGCTGGTCGGCCGTCCACTCGATGACGTCGTGACCGTCGCGACCTTCCTGACGGTTGTAGACCATGATGTCGCCTTCCGAGCGGTAGGCACCGCGCGGATCGGGGTTGACGATCGCGTACCCGTGGCTACACCAGTAGCTGGGGTCCGGGGCCTCCCACGCCTCGAGACCGGAGGTTCTGGTGGCCGGTATTCCCATCCGCACCGGGAAGTCATCGAGGGAGTAGCAGCCGATCTGCTTGCCGAACGGCCCCCACGGAATGATCGCCGGTACGTTGTCCACGCCCGTCGGGCGGAAGATGTCGACGTAGACGACGGTGCCGTCGCGCAGGGTGAGAGAGACATCGCGCTCGAAGGTGATGTCGCAGGAGACTGGTGAGTAGCCCTCTTTCATCACGATCCCGGCGCTGATCTGGGTGGTGCCCGGGTGGTAGCCGGCATAGCGCACCAGCGGGTCGTCCAAGGGCCGTGCGGCGCGGGTGGGCCCGTCGAACCCGGGTACAGCGTTCTGCGATGTCATGACGCTCCGATCGTGGGAGGGTATGCCGACGGCGGCCTCGCCTCGCTGGGATCACCGACCGGGTGCATCCTCGGGCGATGAGGCGACGTCGCAGGGTTGTCGCGGGGCAGCTCGTGGTGCGACCCGCGGTAAACACGCAAACGATTAGAACCCAAAGCTTCCATGGGCCTGTTCTTGTGTCAAGGGTCACCATTCAATGCGATGGGATGGGCTCGCGGAATCAGCGCCGCCCGGCTCGAGCGGTCCTCAGTAGAGCCAGCGGCGAGCCGCGTCGCCGTCGGCGCCGAGAACCGGCGGAGCGGTGTGCTGCGTCCGCGTCGTCTCCTGGTCGTCTCGGTCGAAGAAACGCAGCGGCGGCCCGGGCAGGGTCATCGTGCCGAGGCTGGAATGGACTACCTCTATCTGTAGCTCTTGAGACTTGAGCTGCTCGCTGCCGTAGACCTGATCGAGGGATCGCCCCACCGGCGGGCACCCGGCTCGCTCCAGGCGCTCCAGCAGCTCGACTGCGGTGATCGACGAGAATCTCGTCTCCACAGGGCAATGACCGCCAATCGATGTCGAGCCCAATCGTCGTTGGTGTCGAAGCGAGGGTCGTCCGGGTCGAAGTCGAACTCGCTGCAGAGTCGTTTTCCACAGCAACGGACTGCCGACCGCGATTTGCACCGACCCGTCTAGGCATCGGAGCATGCCGTACGGAGAAATCGACGGATGATGGTCGCCACCAGGTGCAGGCACCTGGTGTCCGACCGTCCAGCGCGTCCCTGAAAGGCGTGTACCGACATTCCTGCCCCAGCCAGCGACGTATGGACGGTCGCGCCGCGCCCGGTGCGCTCGCGGTCCAAAAGTGCCGCGAGCACGCCCGCCACTCCGTTCATGCCCGCCAACAGGTCGCAGATGGGCACGCCCACCTTCTGCGGGTCGCCGGGGCCCGAGGCCGTCAGGGACATCAACCCCGACTCCCACTGCGCGATCTGGTCGTATCCCGCGCGCGTCGCCTGCGGTCCGTCGTGTCCGAATCCGCTGATCGACAGCAGCACCAGACCCGGGGTTGAGCTCGAACAGCTCACTGGTGCCGAATCCCATCCTGGCCAGCACCCCGGGCCTGAAATTCTCGATCAGGACGTCACCGCGCCGCACCAAGGAGGCCAGGACGGCCGTTCCGTCCTCGGACTTCAGGTCCAGGACGATCGATTCCTTGCTGCGGTTCGCGGACAGGAAGTACCTAGATTCCGCAGGCCTGCCGTCGCCGGGGTCCACAAACGGCGGGCCCCACCCCCGGCTGTCGTCGCCGCCGGCTGCTTTCACCTTGACGACGCATGCACCCAGGCCGGTCAGCATCATGGCCGCGTGCGGCCACGCGAGCGCCCCGGGACAGGTCGACGACGATCGTGCCGATCAGGGGACCCGGCTTCGTATGGCCCGGCCTGCGGAGTGGGGTGCTGAGCGGCACGGTGTCGCGCCAGGATGTCGTCGCCGAAATCGTTGGTGGGGTCTCGCCATACGCAGTGCACGTGGTTGGCGTTGTCGACCTCGCCGGGGAGGTACACCGCTCACGACCTCGCCCGCATCATCTCCGACGTTATCGAACGATCCATCCCCGCTGAGCGGATCGATGCCGACACCTTCCTCGACGCGGTACTCGGGGACCCGACGCAGTTTCCGTACGAGGCCGAAGCGATGCGCGCCATCACCGATCGTTGCAGCAGCCACGACTTCATCGGGAACCCGAACGTCCTGACCTGGCTGCTGGGCCGTTCGCCGGTCACGTTCGCGCAGTTCGTCGCGCGCGAGCACGACGCGCACCGACACGGGCCCTCCCCCGCGGGGCCGCCCATGTGAGCGCCAGTCACATGACGGTCGCCGCGCGGAAGCGAACTACTGCGGGATGATCGGCACCAGGAGATGGCTGTCATAGCGGCCGCCGGTGTGGATGATGTGCTGGCCCGCATTGCGGGTTTCCGGGTGGAATGCGATACCGGCATTCTCGGTCTCGGGGAAGGGATCCCTGCCCAGCACGACCAGCCGCATCTGCTCTCCGGCACGGAAGAGGGTGCTGGACGGCCAGATCTCCACCTCCACCGGGACGATTTCGCCAGGATTGAGCCGTTCCTCGCGTCGGTGCAGGTGAACCGGCTGCTCGGGTGTGCTCCCCTGGGGGTCCAGCTCCCGATGGGAGGCCCGTAGCCAGCCATGAGCGGCGTGGCCAAAACGGAAGCGGGTGATGTAGTAGAAGTTCACCAGCTGACCGGCCGCGTCCAGCTTCTGCACGGCCGTGAAGAGGTCCATGTCGTCGGCGCCGTCCGCCTCGACCCACAGCTTGAGCTTGAAGTAGCCCGTGAGCTCAGTGTCGGCCGAGAACGTGTGCGAGAAGAGCGCCTGCGGCTCGACGCTCGTTGCGTCGTAGGAAACCGACGATTCCTGCTCGACTGTTTCAGTCGACAGCACTCCCCCGGCGGCGTCGAGGAAGAACGACCGGTGATCGGTCCGTGCCAGCGGCCACTCCGCTTCGGCTCGTTCAACCCCGCGATCCATACCCTCCCGGATCTCGATCCGCACCCTCGGCCAGCCGTCCACCTCGTTCTCGACGGACTTCAGGAACCGATCGAAGAAGGCGATCTGGCGCCGGACGCTCTCCGCGTCGTACAGCCGGGCCCACTTGTTACGTCCGTGTACTTCCAACCATTTCTGCTCGGAACCTAGGCGCATGAATGCCGACAGTGAACCCCTGGTATGCACACCGTGGTCGGTCCAGCTGGCGATGACGTACGTCGGTACTGTGATCTTCTCGACCTCGGGGATCTTGGTCTTCCAGTAGTCGTCCAAGAACGGGTGCAGCTCCATGGCCTTGTCCCAGTCCTCGACCTGGTGCATGGACTGCATCCGTTGCGTGTTCCAGAAGCTGACGAAACCGCCGTTCGGTATCCCGCCGTGAAAGGCGATCTCACGGTACAGATCGCTCATCCCGTCGTAGGGCATCAGCGCCGCAAGGTGGGGCGGGCGGGTCGCACCGGCGAACCACTGCACGATCGCGAAGTAGGAGGCGCCGGCCATTCCGACCTTGCCGGAGCACCACTCCTGCTCGGCGATCCATTCGATGGTGTCGTGGATGTCCTCGCCCTCCTCCGGTGACCACGCTGTGGCGTCGTCGCCCTCGGACCCGAACATCCCACGCGGGTCGGGCACGACGATTGCGAAACCCAGCGGGCACCAGACCGCGGGATCCGGGCACTCGATCGGCGCATGCCGCGAGACGTCGGCGCCGTCAGTGAACGCACGCAACATCGGCTCGGGCCACCGGTAGTGCTTGCCGTAAGCACTCCACAGCAACATCGCGGGGAACGGCCCGGACAGATCGGCCGACCGGTAGATGTCCGCGTAAATCTTCACACCATCGCGCAAGCCGATGGCGACGTCGTAGTCGATGACGAGACCATCCACGGTCTCCCGACGGGGATCTAAGCCGGGGTAACCCTTTTCTTTCGGGTCGAGCCCGGGCACCATCACGCCCTCGTACACATCGTTCAACACTTCTTGCTCCCAACTCGTCGTTTCGGGGTCTTTGTCCGACGTCCTGACGACGTCAGTCGGCGTCCTTCGCCGGCGCCGGTGCGAACCAGTCCAGGGTCGTGATGCTCTTGAACTGCAACGGCGACAACCCGGCCATCAGCCGCCCGTTGCTCTCCGCGGGGCTGCCGATGCGGAACACTCCGGCAGCGTCCAGGTCGGCGATGGTCTCGTCCGTGAGACGGTGCGCGCGCTCGGCGTCGAGGGCTCGTTCGCGCAACGCTGGACCCAGGGTGCGTACCTTGTCCACGATGGACGCGGTCTGAGTGGTTGAATCTGACATCACATCGGTCATTTCGACTGTTTCCTTCTCTACGGTCGGCTTCGGGAACGGGATAGCGCGGGCACCACGACAGCGACCTACGGCGTACGGGCGCCGGTATCGGTGCGGGTGTCGGTGTGCTCGGGTTGCGCGGTGGACGGCGGACGCCACCACTTCGGCGGCTCAGGGGAATACCCGAACTGGCGCTCTACCTCCAGGGGCACCGACAGCGTCTTCATCCGATAGGCGGGAGCGCCGATCACGTGGTTCCCGCCGATGAACGAGGCCGGCTCGCTGACCGTCCAGCTCAACCCCACGGCCTTCACCCGTTCGAAGATGGCGCCGGTGGCGGCGGGGTCGCGGTATCCGACGGCCACGGTCTTGAACCCCTGCGCGTTCAGCGGATCCTCCAGCGGGCGGGGACGTCCCGCCGGCCACTCGTACTCGACCAACTCCAGAAAGGTAGAACCGCCGACGAGGACCTCGGTCCGACGCCGCGCTCCCGCCAACCCCCACAGTGCCTCGTCCCGCGGCTGGTGCAACTCGACCTCGACGCGGCGCAGACCGACGACGTCGGCGAAAAACTCCACCGCCTCGCCCAGATCGGTGACCGACACCGTGACATAGACCACGGCCGGATCGAGGTCGTGATACCTGTCCCGATCGCCCGCGAGAGCTGCGCCGTCCTCCATGATCTCGACCGGAATGCCGAGGGTCGGATCGCGGAAGCACACTCGTCGCAGCCCGTCGCGCTGCTGCGGCGGGGTGAGCGTTCGCATGCCAACGTCGTCCAGCCGTTGTAGGACACCGTCGAAGTCCGAGACACACACCCCGAATCGGGTGAACCCGATGTCGTTAGGCCGCCAGTCCGCTGGCAGCGGCCGTTGGGGCGGAGTCGTGTGTGTCCAGAACTCGAGCTGCATCAACTCCTGGCGCCCCACCAGGTAGGACACGGTGGCGCCGCCGTGGGCCCCGAGACCCATCACCCGCCCGTTGTGGGCTGAATAGACGAGCCGGTCCCCCGCGCCCGCGAACCCGAACACCGTCGTGTACAGGTGCTTGCTGAACGGCAGGTTGTCGCTGCCGAGGACGAGCTGAATGATGCTCGGCCCAGTCACGCCGTCGACCTATTCACCCGTGCGCCCTGCGCCAGCCGCATCCGATTCGTCGTGCGGCAAGAGCGGCAATTGGACATAGCTGAGATGCTCCGGACCTGTATAGACCGTGTTGGTGGCTCCCGACAACCCGGTACCTTCTTTCGGCAGTGGAAGCCGGCGCCCACCACGAGCGACATCGCGTCCACTGTCATACCCACCCAACAGAATCAGCGCCAGCACCGGCCATCACCCCGGGCCGGGGGCTCACGCAGCCGACCGGTGCAAGATCCGGGGTAGTGCGCAACACTATGTAGGTGCCCCTTGCAAACGTACATCTGAACGGAAGCATCAACCTGGCTGACACCCGGACAGTGTTCGAGGAGGTTACCGCCCGCGTTCCAATGGGGCTTCGGAGGATCCCCGACGGCGAGACCGGCGAACGCTCGACCTGGGTGACCTGGCAAGTCTCGCGTTTCGACGAGAGTCCGGACTTCGAGAGGGTCGCCACGACCAACCCCCCGAGCGCCCGGCCGCGCTTCCGGCTAGTGACCGAAAACCCAGACGCGGGGCTGCAATGGCCTGACCTGGGTTACCGCGCCGCCTATGCCGACTCCTACGCAGAGTTCATCTCGATGCGTGACTCGGGAGTCATCCCGGCGGGCATCCGTTTCCAGGTGCAGTACCCGACCCCACTCGCCGCGGTGGGTTCGTGGCTAGTGCCGGAGGATCACCTCAGGGTGGAGGCGTCATACGCCCAAGCGCTGTTTGCGGACCTGCAGGAATTGCTGGCCGTGGTTCCGGCCGAAGATCTCGCCGTGCAATGGGATGTCGCGCTTGAGTTTGCAGTGATCGAGGGCCAATTCCCCTCCGATCCCGCCCTCGATATGGGCGGGTTGGCCGACCGAGTTGCTCGCTGCGTGGACCAGGTGCCGGATGGCGTACCGGTAGGTATGCATCTGTGTTACGGCGATTCAGGCCATCACCACTTTGTCCAACCACAGAGCCTGGAGCCACAGGTCCAGTTTGCGAACACCGTGGCCACCAAGGCTGCGCGGCGAGTGAGCTTTATCTCCTTCACCGTTCCGCAGGACCGTGACAACGAGAGTTACTTCGCGCCGCTCGCCGGGCTTCAGGGTACCAACGAGCTGGATCTCTCCTTTGGGATCGTGCCCTACCACCCCCAGGACCAGGCCCGGGGAACAACCGCCCGTCAGGTCCAGCAGATCGAGGCAAGCCTGCCTCCGGGCACCGAGTGGGCGTTGGGCACGGAGTGCGGAATGGGTCGGATGGGGCCTGACGTAGTGCTTCGCACTCTTGATTTACATCGCGAAATCCTGCAGGCGTACGGCGCGAACTGATCGGACGTGCCGCGAAAGGCCGGGTTTGCCCGGCCCGTCGCGGACGTTGCAGACGGCCCGCTCAGGTCGATGCTGGCAGTCGCGACCCGAGGTCGGAGTGGCAACGAGCTCGCCTCGTTGATCCAGCTCCTGAAAGAGCCGAAGCCAACGGTCCAGCCTCCTTCGAGTCCAGTTGCCAGATCGAGAGCCGGGCTTGGATGAGGCGGCGTAGTTCCAGACAAGCCTCGATTGGGACGTGCTCGTGGTGGGGCAGGAGACGGAAGAGCTCGCCGAGGTCGAGTTCGGGGGCGACGGGCTGCGGGGGTCGGACATAACGCAGCCGTGGCCCGATAGCCCCCACGGCACGCTCGGCAGCGCAACCTGCGCTCCACGTGAACCTGAACCGGGCCGTCCCGTAAGACTGGTTCGGTGATCCGTCCCGGTGAAGGGGGGCTAATCGGCATACCTCCCCCAGCGTCCTGCGCCACAGGGGAGAAGCCCGGTCGCGGGCAATCGGGTTGGCGGCCTGCTCCTGCTGGCTAGCCGTCTGAAGGAGCCGACAGGACAATGAGACAGCGGCGGCGACACCTAAACTGAAACACCGCTGGTCAGCGCAGCGTAGTTCCGACAAGTTCATCGAGTCCCTACAGTGTGATCAGCGTTCTGCGGCAGGTAGCGGCCTTGCTCATCGCGATGACGGTCCAGTTCACGTTTGACCGTGGAGGGCCTGCGACCGAGTTCGACGGCGATCTGGCGCATCGACAATCCCAGCCGCAGCAGGTCCGCGATCTGCGGCCGCTCGCGCCGGGACAGGTAGCGACGCGGGGGCGACTGCGATCGGACAGGTGGCGCGGTTTGCTGACGATGACGAGCCCTGATGCGTCCGCCGGTGCGCCTATTCACGCCGAGGATCTTCAGGCTGCGGTGGTCCAACACGCGGATGCAGCCAAAGTTGACCACAGCCGTCGAGAGGGCCGATTTGCTCAATCTCGGCCCACTGATCGTGGTCAATCTTCACTGCATCCCGACAGTTGTTGTCGAGATGCAGCCAAGATTTATCAAACGCCCTCCGTAATAAATGTAAGGCGACCCTTAGTTCGTTGCACCCTGCCTGGAGGGTCCCTGACTGTCAGGCTGTAGTGAGACACCGCGAACTCGCGGGGTTATGACAGGAGACAGCCAGATGAGTAGCAGTATCGCGGGCACGAGCGGCCCCGACGGAGAGTCGGTGACCGGTTCA
>JAABUL010003513.1_pt1 | contig 23134 bp, 32 predicted proteins | sample 5559151 | NCBI WGS metagenome assembly JAABUL01 (sample SAMN10711876, study PRJNA513368) | rock metagenome | isolation source: Antarctica rocks | place: Antarctica: Victoria Land, Pudding Butte sud | reverse complement strand
AAAAGTCAGCCAGCAGCTGCGGAGGAAACTACTCCCAAAACCACCGCCGCATCCTGCCTTCACCACTGCACGTCTCCGTCTCCGCTGCCCGCAGGCGTGTGCCGCCTGGTGTGCGCGCTGTGCGTCTCGGACGACGAGCGACCGCTGGACGTCCCCGGTGGCCGGGTTCCCGGCGGCAGGCGCGTTCTACGAATTTGAAATTTTCTACGAATTTGAATTTTCGTAGGAATCTCCCGATCTGTTGCCATCCAACAAACTTTTCTCATTGCATCCCGCAATGTGCCGTTGCACTCTGGAGGCTTCCCTTCTGAGGCTGGACGTGCAGGGTCCCACGCCAAAACCCTACACGCCAAAACCCCAAGTCCAACTGTCACAGTCGAGGGCCTCGCTGCGGGTGCCAGTCAGCCCTCCCTCGAGCTTGACTTGGAGCCTGCATGTGGAGAGCTACGGCTGCTGAGCAGCCGCTCACCTGTGCAACTCGGAAGTCCATCAGCGGGCGAAATCTCTCCAGCACCATATCTTGAGTCGGGAAATACAGGAATTGACGTCTGAGCACAGCCCACCCATGCGTGCTCCACTCCTCCGGCAGCCACCAACCCGCAACCTGCTTTCTGCGCCTCTTGGCAGACTGCAGAACCCCCTGGCACATACACGGGCACATGTCGACAAGCCAAGGGATGCCGTAATGCTGTAGGGCCTTCCCTTCCAGAGCGCGCGTGCCTAGCGGCGGACGACGGCGGCGTCGCCAAAAGTGGTCAAAACTGGTCCATATTCACACTGTTGTAAGGTCCAGAATGGCTGAGAGCCCGTCACTCTCGGGGATGCTAACAGCTTTCCAGAGCGCACATGTCCCGGCGGCGAGCAGCGGCGGCGGCGGCGGCAGTGGCGCGTCCACGCTGGCGCCCTTGTGCACACCCTCACGAGCGATGGCCGGGAAACCATCAACAGTCACGCCGTGCAGGGCCTTCCAGAACGCGCGCGCCCTGGCAGCAGATGGCGGCGGCGTCGACGGCCGCGGCGTGTCGACGCTGGTGCCCCTGCTGCGGCGCGCCGCAGCCGCATGCGCGGCAGCTGGAACGCCCGGCAGCGATGGCAGCACGAAGCAGGAGGCAGCCGCGGAGCTGGCGGCGCCGCTGTGCGGCGCGCTGCGGGCGCTGGCCGTCAACGACGACATCTGCAAGGTGATTTTGGCTAAGCTTCGAATAAATAGCAATGCTTGATTTTTTTTGTCAAGTCATCAAGCTAGGGCGTGGGCAGGGTTTTAATGCCGTTCCCAGAGTTTTGACTCCAGGAATCGTCACATCGCATCCGAACAGCTTCATTCCACCCACCAGCTGTGCCCTTTGAGGTGATGAGTCGGAGGCTGCTGCTGTGGAGGGTGGCAGCACGCACATGGCATTGGGCGTTTTTCGCGCTGGTCGTGGCGCGGTTATTACAAACGAGCACCAACTATGAGCACTGACCATCGTGTTTCCCTGTACAGGGCATCGAGGGCACACACTCTGAAATTCCACGCCAGCCTCGGCGCGCTTCGCGGTGGTGGGAATTATCATGTTGTGCGCCTCGCCTCTCAAGGATGTGAAGGAGGGCGGCGCTGGATGCCTTCAACGCCAGCTTGGTGCCCATGCTCAACATCCAGCACTACTTCAAATCAGCTGTGACAACCAGGTTCACGCCTTCGACAGGGCGTAGAGGCAGCGGGCTGCGCGCGGCGGTGGACATCTTCCGCGCCAGCCTGGCGCCCATGCCCAACATACAGCACTAATCCACTACAGCATCCACTGCAGACTCATGTATGACAATCGAATTCACTCCTTCGACAGGACATACAGGAGGGCTGCGCGCGGCGGTGGACATCTTCCGCGCCAACCTGGGCAGCGCCGCGCCCTAGACGTCAGCTATTACACTGTGTGCCATCTCTGCAACGAACAGGATATTGAGGAGGGCGGCGGGCTGCGCGCGGCGCTGGACGTCTTCCGCGCCAGCCTCGGCGCGCCGACGCTCGCGGCGGCGGCCGCGGGGCTGTGCCGCCAGCTGGCCAACCGAGACGCCTGCAAGGACGGCCTCGCGGCCGCGGGGGCGCTGCCGCTGGTGGTGCGGGCCGCGGCGGTGCGCCCCGACGATCTGCCGCTGCTGGAGCAGGTGGGGCGCACCCACGCAGTGTGCACGCTCGCGTTGTAAGCTACCCGACATTGGCCACCTGGAGAGCCCTCGCGGCTGCAGAAGCGCTGCCGCAGGTGGTGCGCCCAGCGACGACCAGACGAATTGTGCAAGGCTCTATCGCCGCTCTGATGGTGGATTGGCTGCCGGCGCTGTCGAGCTGGTGGCACGACATGGCGGCGCTGCTCCACCAGTACAGAAACCACACTGCATCAGTTTCCCCTTGCTTTCCCCTGTCAACCAGTGGCACATCTGTGGGCAGCCTCCAATCAGAGGGCCTTCCGCAGCTGAAGCCACCTTGCTATTGTGGCGGGTCGCACGTGAACGTCAGCGCTGCTGCAGGCTCTGCTATGACTCTGCACAGCCGGATACCGTTCAACGTCTTCGCGTCATGCCTACTGCTTTTCGGCGGCTGTAAACGATCCTGGCTGGTGGCGGCAGCGACGCTGCGGCAGCGGGGCACCGCGCTCTGCATAGCTGCATGGCAGCCAGCAATTTGCATGTTTAAGTGGCGTTGCTGCTATTTGCCGGTCGGGCTGGTGACGGCGCCGCACAGCCAAGGAACACGGTGCAATATTTATTATGGCAGTAGCGCGTGTTGCATGCCGCAGGTGATTGGGCTGGTGGTTGCGGTAACGCTACGGCAGCCGGACAATGCGACGGCGGCCGTGGAGGCGGGCTGTCTCGACACCATCGTCCGGGTGTGTGCGCACTTCTTCCTGCTGTGTTCCTGTGGCGCGGCAGGGAGGTAGCCACATGAGGCATGGTAGCGTCCATGCCCAGCCGAATGTTGCCTCGCAGATTCGGCTTGCCTCAATTTACGGGCCCTGCTGCATTAGCACGTCCCTTCGTGCTAATCGTTTCTTCGTTTCCTTCGTTGTCTTCGGCAGCCCGCAGACGGGGCAGCTCAAGGGACAACAAACTGCAACCTGCCTGCGTTCAACCATGCTGGGCGCCATGGCTCGAACATGTGGACGCACTCGCTGGCCGGTCAGTACGCCTCACAACACCTGCATGGACGCGCAGGTGATGACGGCGCAGCGGCGCAACACCAAGGCCGCGGGCGCGCAGCGGCAGTGCTGCATGGCGCTGCGCAACATCTGCGTGCGCTCGCCGGAGCTGCGGCCGGCGGCGGCCGCCGCCGGTGCGGAGGCCGTCCTGCGCGCTGTGAAAAAGGCGTTTCCGGCGGCCTGCGGCGACGTCGGCGCCGCGGCGCTGCGTGACATGGGCTGCGAGCACTATAATGACTGATCACCAGGACTACTTGAACGCAAAAAACCTAAGTGTCTGCGATGTACCTACCCTGTCGGAGGTGTTGCAAACACGGTAAAACCCGCGGTAACCCAAGGAACGCCCACCAGTAAGTCAGGCTTGAAAACAGTATCAACAAAGCCGCGACATCAACCTTCACGAAAACTCTTTCCGAATGACAGTTTCCAGATGTGAGATCGCCGTCGTTTACAACAAAGTGAACGTCCACAGCACTGTATCAGTGCAAAACGCAAAAGTGCTGCTCGAGGCGGGGCTCGAACCCGCGATCTTGGGCTTTCTTTGGCTGCTCCGCATAAGACCCATGCATTAACCAACTATGCTACACGAGCAGATGCCAGCTGTCACCGGCCGAACGAAAAGCTGTCAGAATCGAATTTCCTACCATTACTATTCATGAAATAGCCGCGGCTCAATTATTCCACAGGACCGAGTCCAGCTGCCTGGCGTGGGCATGGGCGTGGCCAGCAGCCGCCACCAGTGCACCTAATCACCGACCAATCTGTGCGCCCGACTCAGCAGGCGGCAGCGGCAGCGCCTGGCGGCTGGGGATCGTCATCAGCTGCAGCAGCCGGCTGCGAGCGTGCCCGTGGCGGCCGGAACCACCGGAGCTACAGCTGGAGGGCCCTCGATGGGTGGCTGTGATCTGGCTGGTCACAGCCCCCCGCCTGGGAGAGGCGAAGCCCGGAGACTGCCAGCGTAGCATTCGACCTCTAGAGACGCCACGGTGCCTCTGTAGTGCACCAGCGGCTCAGCACGACAGCGGCAGCAGCTTCCATCGGCAGGGCTGCTGCCCAGTGCTGGGTAAACAGCTGGCTTCCGACAGTAGACACGGCTGTGGCAGGGCATTGCGCATGCATTTGCGCTCTCTGTGAGAACCTAGTTGTTTGTCTGTGTGTTCTGCCTGGCCTTGACGCCATTATTGGCCATCGCTCATATCCAGAACACAGCACATCACCATACAACTAACCGTTCCGGACCGCTCTTGCCCTGGGCTATGTTGTGTCCCAGTGGTCTGCTATCGCCTTCCAGCCTGCTATCGCCATACAGCACAAATCGCTACCTCAATTCGTGTCCATGCATCGATGGGCCTGGGATGCAATGTCGAGAACAAGATAAGGACGGCACAGACCGCTGCCAGTCTTCGTTATAAAGCACATATCGCTACCCCTACTAGTGTTCGTGTTTCGATGAGCCTGGGATGTAATGTCGAGAAAAGCAAAAGCGGAGAGAAACAGTCCCTCTGATTAGACGCTGCAGCACACCACCTGGCAGCCGCTGCACTGCCGTGGGTGCGCCCGACCACCTGAGCTCACAGAGGTACTGTGCCATTTGCGGAGACGTAGAACTCAGGCCGGGCGCACCCACACTGCCACTGCCCCGCCGTTGGCGCGGCGGTTTTCGTCATTCAGATGGAGCTCAACGCCGCCGCCGCTTCCCCACCCGCTACGTGGCTGTAGCGGGCGCGCAACCGCACCAGCACTGGCTGCCGCCGCGGTGGCGGCACCAGCTCAGCACTTGCGATACCATCGACATCCTCGGAGGGTGTTCCAGCGACAGCAGCGGCGGCGGCGGCAGCGACAGCATCGGCGGCAGCAGCAGCGACGGCGCCGACAACAACAGCAGCAGCCAGGGCCCAGCAGCGGACGACGTCGCCTCAGCCTTATCAGGCAACAGACCAGCCGCCGCATCCGCCGCAGCCGCAGGCCTAACTTCAGCAAGCCAGCTGGGCAGCTGCAAAATTGGCCCCAACAGGGCTGACGGCTCATGCTGATGGTATTCCATGCTAGAAACATTGCCGTGGCAACCGTCGCTCAAGCCGCTGTCTCAAGTGTGCTGCGGCGCTGCTTTGGGCACCTCGAGCTAACCTGAAGGTGCACCGGCGGCACCTCTTTTGCAAAGTGTGATGCTGAAGCTTCCATGTATGAATCATGAAAGTCAAGCAGTTTTGCAAAATTTCTGAGTCACAAGCGCATCAGTATGGTCTCTGAGATACCGCATGTCAGTATCATAGGGCAAGAGAACTGATTGCGGAGCGTCTGCCTAGCCTGTCTGCCTAGCCTGTCTGCCTACCTGTTTGCAAGCCGAAGCCCGTCAGAAATGATCCAGGCCCCACAAAAAATCTACCTGGTGAGATCGTTCATCTGCAACTGCAAACAACAGAGCCTGCTGCCGCGCGAGCGTCTTCTGCCTCCAGCAGCGCTGCTTGTCTGCTGCACTGCGCTGCACGCTGCGGTGCTACGCCTCTGGGTGAGCCCCTAGTGCGAAGTGCACACTGCGCCCAGCCGCCAAAGGTGTGCCGTCTATTGGCTGCCGCCGCTGCGTCATGCGCAGCCACAGCAGCCTGCACCGTCTAGCTGCCCCAAGGGCACGACTCGCCCCGTTGATAACGACGGGCTGAATGCGCCTGCCTGCCTTAGGCAAGCGCCGCAAGAAGCGCTGCCGATGCCACGGCGGCAACCGCCAACATGCTGCCGGCCTGTGGAGACAGATGGCAGGGGGCTCAGCCTGGGAACACAGAAACGTTGGGCAGATTGGCTGCTGTTGTGCAGCTTCTCAAGCAGAGGTTCAGCCAGGTGTCAAGATGGTGGTCTCTGGTGGTCAACGTTCAGATTGGCAGTCGTTTAGAAGCTGCATGTGAGGCTCTCAATGCAAGTGCACTGTGGCCCGGCAACTGTTGTCAGGGCAGATGTGACAGCGGCAACGACTCACATTGCGAACGGCCGCCTGGGGTGCCGGCGCCAGGGAAGGCGCCAGGGCGCTGGCGGCGTCCAACGGCGCCGCCGCCGGGCTGTCAGCTGGGGACGCTGCCGGCGCGGCCGCCGGCGGCGGCGTCGCGACGGCGCCGGGCGGCGTCATTGCGGCGACGCCGGGCGCCGCCGCGGGGGCTGCAGCTGGCGCGAGGACCCCCGGGGGCGGGCCGCCCACGCCGCCGGCTGCTGGCGCGAGGATCCCCGGGGGCGGGCCGCTGGCGAGCGGCGGGCTGAGACCTGCAAGAATGCCGGCCAGCGGCGCCAGCGACGGCGCGACGGCAGAGCCTGGGGTCGTTCCCGACGTTGCGTTTCTGAATGCACAGTAGTGGACAGGCATATCAGAAGCAGATAGCACTGTCGTGGCAAACTGCCACAGGAAAGGGTCAGCACGCATGAGCACAGCTGCAAAGCCAGCAGCATGGCGCTGAGTCTGCCCCCTCCAGGGGCAACATTCGTGGCATTGACCAGAACTGTTCCTTGGGGCTGTTGCACAAGCAAAATTCTGTCGGGCTGGCAGTAGGCAGGGCAGAGAGGGCGGGAGCGCACGCTGCGATCGTGTAGGTGACGTTGCATGCTGCGAAGATCATCTGGCTGTGAGCAGGAAACCACCACAGGTCAGTACGCTGCTGATGCTGCGGCACGATGGCAGATGAAACTTGTCTGGGCGAGGAAGTCAGCTGTTACCATCAACAGCCACATTGAACACTAGCTGTGGACTTACTAAGCCTGTGAAGTCGTCGCGTCTGAGGCCAGCGCATCGATGCACCGCTGCCCGACCTGCATTGAGAGGTAATTCGAGGTTAAATGATTGTGGAAACAAACTGGGAATTGGAAGAATTGTATGCGCAGGTGCACATGCCGGGATTGCGGCCAATGCGGATGAGGCAAAGAGTGAGCCCCCGCTGCTACAACGTGACAGCGGCATCCCTGGCTGCCGTGCGCGCACCACACATAGGGGCACGTTTGGAAGCGCTTGGTAGCAAAGGCATGCTTGAAATGTGAATCAGTTTGAGAAGGCTTGTCACAAATTGCATTAAGAGTATCTAAAGCGCGACGCACCGTGATGAACGCGGACGAGCACTGCGCCGGGCAGGTGAGGCTGCCTTGCATCGGCTGCAGTCCGGAGCACTCGTTCGTGACCGCCGGCCCGGCGTCGCCCGCTGATGTGCACGCCATAATGAGCTCTGCGGACAGCAGGCGGAAGGTTAATTAATAAGGGCATGTCGTGGTGCCTCGTGCGCAGCAAACTGCCTGTGCGGTGGCGGCGGCTGCTGGCTGTCCAGTCCCTCCTGCCGGCAGCGCGCGTTGCCTCTGGCAGTGCAGGCCCGCACAGCGCAGCGACATGAACAGGGCGAGCATCACAAGGCAGCACCCCAGGCACATTGCTGATTTAGGACCATGCTGCTGAAATGTGCAGAGCCGCGGCCGCCAACGTTTGATGCTTCTGAGCTGATGCGACAGCTGGAGGCCGTGCGAGCATGACATCCACAGTAGCGTGTTGGCCTGGGCTCGACGTAACAGCTCGGTGTCATGCATTGTGAGCAGTGAACACACTGCTTTGTAACAGCTCGGGCTGGCTGCCCTCTGTGGCGTACATCGGGCTAGATCTGCTTTGTTTCCCATGCTGCATCCAAGACCAGGGTTATAACTCTGTGTCTGAGCTGTTGCTGCCATCTCTGCTAGCGGCTGCTGTACAACGACTGCCTGCAGCCAGCCAGCCAACCTATACCGATTCCTTCTTTCACGAGTCATATGACAGAGCACGACACTAAATGCTGCTTGCCTTCTGATTGGGAGGCTGCTGGCCGCGCCAGCAGGGCCACGAGCAGCACGCAGGCCAGGCTCGCGGCCAATTGGCTAGATCTACAACGCGCCATTGTTTCTCTAAATCCTCCGCTGCGGCGGACCGCCGCTACCCGCAGACGCCTGTACGGTCTCACTGAAAGCTTGCTGAAACGCGTGCTCCACCTCAAACGCCGCGTCTACTCGACTGCACGAAGGTGCACTGTGTCGGTCGGTAGGAGGCTAAACGGAATCTGTCACACGAGTAGTGTAGTCATTCCCGCCAGGGAATCTGTGGCCAAAGCCGGGGAACGAAACTTGAATGAATGTGAATTGTGAATGCGACATCACAGAAGATAGAAGCAGATTGATTCGCTGTTACACCTCGGCACCAGCAGCGGCGCCTCAGTAGAGTTGCGCAAACTCGTTGCAGTCCGCGCTCCAGACTTCTGCCTGCGGCTCAGGCAACCCGTTTTGTGAGAAGCATGGCGCCTGGCTCGCTCAGCCTGGTGCTGATGCTCGCGCTGCTTGGCTCGGCGGCCGCGCAGTCCAGCACCGGTAAGCTTCCGCTTCCTGCTGGCCACTGGGCTTCCGCTTGGAACGACAGCATTCATGTCCCTCGCTGCCGTCTTGCACAGCACCTCGCTCTAGTCGAGAACCAGGACCTGGCGTGACGCCGTCTACTGGGCGCATTCGGCGGGCGGTATTGCTAGAAGTTAAATTGTGCTTTCTTTAGACTGCGTGATTAATGCCGGGTGGCTGTATGCTACCTGACCGGGTGGACGGAAGGTAGGTGGGAATGCAGCCGTAGGTGTTTCGCCAGGCTGGTGCGGCCTCAAACCCTGGCGGCATCGCAGCTAGCATCGCTTGCGGATATGCGCTGCAACAGTCCTGGTTGCCAGCTGTTGGGGCCGCGACCTGGATGGCCGTAGATTTGTTGACCTGCCACCGGGGATGAGTCAACCGGCGGCGGTGGCTCCGCTGCATATCTTTTCGGCCTGTTCGCGAGGCATGGGGCATCAAAATTTCTTCATACCAGCCAGCAGGCACATTCACGCTGGTGCCAGCATGGGCCAGCGTCTATCTCGGCCCTAGATCACCCACCCGGGACCGCCGCAGCCGCACTTCGTCCTGCTCTCAGAGGAACGATCGCTCCTGATCAACACGAATGCTGGATGGCAGCAAGGCTGCTGGTTGTGGCTTGCTCGAGGGCAGGCTTCGTCTGGGGTCGACAATACACAGGCACGACTACCCAGCTGTGTGCCGCGTTATGCCTTCGATATTTTCCGGGGTGTTGGCTGAGATCGGTCCCCGTGTCCAGAGCATTCCACCACTTTTGGTGTCGATTAACGTCTGATGGCAGGTTTAGTCGTGCCGCATCGACAGTCGTGCCGGGTTGGCAACTGCCTGCCCCCGACTTCATATGGCAAGGCGTCTGCTGGGCGGTGCGGCGGCCGCAAAGCGCGGGCTTGGTCAGGCATGCAAAGACCGTGCTCGCCGATGACGACGGCTCCTCACGGTCCTGCATGGATGCTTTGCAGGTGGCCTGGCGGGGGCGATCTCCTGCCTGGGCGACGCGGGTAACCGGGACGCGGTCACGCAGATCGCATCCAGCTGCGGGAACCTGGCCTCTGGGGTCACCGCTTCTGGCACAAACGTTAACCTCAACTGCCCCAGCAGCTGCGGCGATGCGTTCAGCGCGGTGCGCTGATGAGAGCCTGAGACCCTGTTGCGCCCGCACAGCCTGTCGTGCATCCCTCCTGCACATCCGCGAAGGCGGCGATGGCGTGCAAATGTGCATGAGCATGCCTCACACTGCGCTGAGAAGTAGCTTTGCTTGCGCGCAGCTCACGGCGAGCTGCAGGAATCAGATCGCATCGGACGCCACCCTCGGCCCCAGCTAGTGCGCTTTCGCCCTTTTGATTTTCTGCAATTCGGGGAATTTCGCAGACATGTTGCAGCTGTGTAAGCCTCTGCAGACGGCTGATGCCGCAAAGCGTGCGGCCTGCCCCTTCTCATGGCTACCGGCCACGTGCCCAAGCTGCTGCAACATCACTGCACAGCTGTGTGGCTGGTGCGTAAATTCCTTTCCTCAATGCGCGGCTGACAACCAGGTCCCGCCGCATGCCCTTTCTGTGGCAGCAGCGCCTGAGGCTGACAAGCTGCAGCTTCCCCTGGCTGCAGCCAGCTCATCTTCAACGAGTGCCGCGTGGACTACACCGCATCAGGCGGTGCCACGGCCGCGCCCACCTCCGGCGCCGCGGCCGCGCCCACCAACTCCACGGCTGCAGGCGGCATCGACGGATCAGGTGCTGAGGAGCTCCTGCCGGAGGCATAGCTCCCGGCATGCGCCTCCTGGATCTGTTCATCTATGCATTCATTCATCCAGACGGCAATGCACCAGCCTTTATTCATCCAGACGGCAATGCACCAGCCTTTAGTCGCACAAGCGCCATCGCCATTTGCTGCGACACGGCACAGCTGCAAACCTGTATTGGTTGCCAGAGTCGAAGCTTGAACCCACTCCAGACGGCCCACCAAGTAAAGTCATCACCGGCAACTGTACCGACCGCTGTTCCTCCCACCGGCCCGCAGACTTCGCGTGCCTGACGACCTCGGCGAACATCGACGCTGGCCAGCGCTTTGCACAGAACTGCGCGGGGCTGACGCCGCAGGCGGACTCGGGATCCAACTCTGGTGTCGCCATCGACTGTCCGGCAAACTGCTCGTCCGCGCTCCAGGATGTGCGCCGGCTCCTACTTTGCGGAATGAACTGGAATGATCTGCGGTGCATTTGGAGAAAACCATCCTCCGTTGGCTGCCCCGACAATTGCAGCGCCACCCTCCAGGACTTGCGTGCTGCTCCTTTTCTTCAGATTTCGGGAATGGATAGGAAAGCATTGCGCGTCATCTGACAAAACCAATTCAGGGCTGCCTGAAGCCGGCCGCTTCGAAAGACTCTATTTAGAGTGTCTGCTCCCAGACGTCTGACGAGGGTGCACGCGCGACGAGACCGCCGCAATCGAGCTTGTTGGGCACTGCGGCGTCCCAGTGGTGCAAAGGCACCACAGGCGTTGGCTGCTTGGCCTGCAGCATCGAGCATGTAGTCATTGCATTCTGGTGCCACTTGCACCTGCACATGCTGTGGGAGCTTTTGATGTATATTTGAGCACAGAAACACGACACAATGCTTGCCTATTGATGTGCAGGTGTCGCCCAGCTGCATCAACACCATTGCCGCGAGCGCAACCTTCGGCTCAGTCTAGTGAGTGGGGTGCAAGCTTCCCCTATCTGGCGGCTCTTGTCAGCTGCCTTTGCCACAACGCTGCTTGTGCCTGCCCAGCGTGCGTTCTCTTCCATGGCAGGCTGTGTAGCCACGAGAACAAGTTGTTGGTCGTGGCGGTGATTCTCATGGTGCTGAACCAGTGGTCTATGTCTGCCTGCAGCCAGCTGATCTTCGCCGCCTGTGACGTGCCCTTCAGCAGGTGGGCACTCTGTAAGCGACGGGTTGCTGGAAACCCTCGTACGGCGCTCACCTCTCGGCAGCGCCAGATGCTGAGCCAACATCTCTACGCAATCTGCATGCTTTCGCCAGCACGCCGAGCCAGACCGTTGGCAGCCACCGTAGGGGGCTGACCCTGCATCCTCACAGTCTTGGGGCAACACCCAACGATCACTGCTGCGCCGGTGTTTCTCGGCTGCTGAGATTGCCGTCGCTCCGTTATCGCCATGCGCTTGACACCTGTTCTTGTGGATGCAGCGACAACAGCACCAGCCCCGCCTCGTCTCCCTCCAGCGATTCGCCCTCCGCCAGGTGCGCAGACACTAATGGTTACCCATGTGCAAGTGCTGCGGAGACGGAGAGTGCCGTGCAGAATTCTCCATCTGCCCAGCAGTTTGGTTGCAGTTCGTGTCTGCTTGCGACCTGGGCACAATCCAGAGCTCTGTTCTTTGGCCGGCGCTTGCCGCCTTGCATTCACATGTGCAGCAGGCGCTCATGCATTGAAGGTTGGGCCACCCGCAATGCCAGAGTGCAGATGCGATGGCCAGATGGGGGCTCTCGACACTGCAACCCCCTCACGTCCGCAGCCTGACCAAAAATGCATACTCTCATGTCCCCTGAAATGCAGACTCTCATTCCCCCTGAGAGTATGCATCCTGGTGTTTTAGGGTTTAGGGTGTTTTGTGCCCGCGCAGCCCCGCCGCCTCTCCATCCGCGGCGTCCCCATCCCCGGCGGCATCCACCCCCACAGCCGCCCCGACCACAGGCGCCGTCGCTGCCAACGCCCCATCCTCCAGCGCCACCCCCACCGCGACGCCGACGGCGGCATCGCCGGCGCCCGCGCCGCAGTCTGCCGTCCACGTGGTGCGTAGAAATAAGACTTGCTCTGGCCGCTGTGCCTGTGCCTCGCTGTGGCCAGCCGGCAAAGGTGCCTGGACGGCACACCGTCTCAAGTTGTCCACCACCTTCAATTATGTTGACGTTCTGCTCCATGTTGTGTGTGGCGCTTCGACCACAGACAGCCTGCCTTGACAAGACTTTCGAAGGTTCACTTTTCGTTAGCAAATGCTGCTGGTGGCAGGCGCGGAACACGTGGTGTGTGCTGTTCGCATGCCCACATGGTGCAGCTGACAGGAATACGCAGTGCCTGCCATGTCCATTACATGATGGTTGTAATGTTGCTGTGCCCGTTGCGCAGGTGGCAAACGTTGGAGCGTTGGCTGCCCTGGCAGCTGCGTCTCTGGCGCTGCTGGCTTGAGAACCGCCGCAGCAGCATCAGGCGGCAGCATTGCAGATCTGCCCTGCGGCGGGCGCAGAACGCAGGCGGGGCAGTCGACTGCCGCAGCTTCGGCTGGCCCTGTCCACTCGTCCCAGGCTCTTTCGTGGCTGCTGGTGGCAGCACCCAGCCTCCGCCTGCAATGCTGGCCGAACATCTTGCACACCGAGCCAGAAGTAGAGGCTGCCGTGGCTTCGCGAAACGCCGCGCAAACTCAGAAAAGCGCTGCAGCGGTAAGCGAAGTGCTGAAGTTGGGGGGCAAAAGAGTGCTAGTTGAGGCCCAAGCCGTGCTTGACACATTACATACCAGCCTGCTGGTGGGCAAGACGGTTCGACAATTTTGGGCTGCGCTTTCATCCTCATTCATTCTTGACGTTCAGTTTTTGCCGTTTTTCTTCTGGCGGCAGCGGCTGTGCCCACTGAAGTTTATAGCTGCAGACACGTGACCCCTTCCTGAAGCCTGCATTTCGTGAAGCATTTTCGCAATGGTTTTGATCAGCTCAGCTCCCTTCCGCATCATGATTGCTGCCGCTGCAGCTGTTTACACGCTGGTTGAAGTCCGACACAGGTCAACAATGCCGCCGTTTTCCACTGTGCAAATGTGTGCAAATGCAAAGTGGGTCGAGTGGCCGCCTGCACGAACCATTGGTGATGTCAGAGCCGACACCGCCGAAGCAGCCGGTGCCGCCGTTGCCCATGCTAATGGAGGAGCCAGGGACAAGGCCCGCCTGCGAGGAATCACAGAGTCGATGCACATGATGCTTGCTGATATGCTGAAGTGAGAGTCTACTTGGAGACACATGCAATGTCGAGGTGGACATTCCAAAAAGACAGGAAAAGCAAAAGGTGAGAGTATGCGGAGCTTGAAGCTCACGATGAGCAGCGACGCATTCCATCATCTTCCCGACCTGCATTGAAATACGAGCACGGAGGTGATTTCAAGTGTGATTCAATGTGCCCTCATTACCCACTTGATGCCCTTTGCGGCGGCGAATCAAGCCGGCGAACATTACGCCTGCTTGAGTGCGTAATGTTCGGCTGCACAGAATGCACGTTTGTGAAAGGACAGTGTTTGCGGCGGCGGATGCGGCGGTTGACAGTAGCTAATAAGTCTGACCAGACCGAACACGATGATTGGCAACTCTGCGATTCAAGACGTGTCGAGGCCACACTGGTGCATAATGCGGCTTGCAGGGCTAGAAATCCGACTGTGACAACATACTGAAAGCAGTGCTGGTGCCTCTTGCCGTTTCGCAAGATCGAATTTCGGGATTGACACTTCTCCTCTGTACGCGGCTTCGCCGAGAGGCAATTGTCTCCTACAGCTCGGAATACGAGCGAAACGAGTCCTCTTGTCATGTAGACTCAGGTGCCACGGCGCTGGAGTTTCCGAGGCGTGCCATCGGACCGTCGGTGTCCAGCATAGCGAGCAAAGTAGGCAGCTCAAAGCGTTGGTGCATGCTCAGAAGCACAGCTTGATGTAGCACGACAGAGCCAGGCCAAAGAGCACGCTTCATGGCGGCTCCCCGGCGCCGTTTGTGCTGGCTCGGCTTCCTGCTATTGTGCACATCGGCAGCTGCCGCGGCGGCGCCGGTGCAGCAGCGCGGCAGGGTCCTGCCGCTCAGGCGGCGCGACGGCGTGACGCGGGCGCGCGGCCTGCTGCGGAACGCCTCTCTGCCGCTGCATGGCGCAATCCGCGACTATGGGTGCGCTCGCCGCGGGCTCAGCCTCTGATCGCCCGAGTCCCCCAACGCATCCAAAGCCCGAAGCGCCTCCCTGCTGGAGGCTGCAGCCTGCAGATGCGCCTGCTTGGGCATCCACGCCAGTGACCCTTGCTGCCTTGGAGGTCCGGCCACAAAGTCATGCATCCAAGTTGCCATGAAATGTCGCTGTCCTGAAGCATCAGCACCAACTCCATCGCAGGTACTTTTATGCTGCGCTGACGCTGGGCACGCCGCCGGCGGTGTTTGCCGTCATCGTGGACACAGGCAGCACCATCACCTACGTGCCCTGCTCCAGCTGCGGCGGCGCCTGCGGCCCGCACCACCAGGTGCATGGATTACACACGCTACGAGGCTTCGCTGGAGTCCTGCAGTCTCAGTTTCAGCCCGAGTACCAGCATCAGCCTCCGGCGCCGACGGCCGCAGCGCCCGCCGCCTGCAGCAGCAATGCGACCCATCAAGACCTGCAGGCCTTCCTGGCTCGAGCAGCATCGCCTTTCTCACTCCGCAGGGCGCGGTCGACCCCAGGGCATTGGCGTCAGCGGCAGCAGTTCCCGAGCCGCCAAGGAAGCGCTTGACACCCTCTGGATCTGTGGCTCGTTGTATCTGCCGCAGAGCTCGGCGTACAAGCCGAGGCGCTGGCAGCGGCGACGTCATCTGCCCCACACTGCCGTGGGAGTGTGTGACACACTCTGAAAGCTAATCATATACATACATACATATATATTAACATATATAATCCGTCTGCCGCAGGGCTCGGCATTTGATCCCGAAGCGTCTGCCTCATCGGCGTCGGTCCCCTGCGGCAGCGCGCAGTGCACCTGCGGCCGGCCCGCGTGCGGCTGCTCCCCCGAAGCCGAGTGCACCTACTCCCGCACCTATGGTGAGGCTCCAAGCCAGCTGCTGGTGCCAATTTGTGTGGGTGGCACTCATTGTGCCAGTTCCCCCGGTGGCTTTCATTGCAAGGACAGTCGCCTGTGCACCAGTCTGAAAGTCATTGCTGGCAGTCATATATCGGCAGCTGCAGCACCTGATTACGACGACATTGGGTACCGTTCACGCAGCGCAGCAGAGCAGCTTGGGCATGCTGCTGAGTGAGCCTGCTGCACCTGCGCGATGGGGCGGAGCTGGTGCCCATGCCGCACCCTCCACCTTCCCTGTCTTGACTGCCAAGCGCTCATGCAATCATGTTTCTTGCCGCGCAGCGGGGCAGAGCAGCTCCTCGGGCGTGCTGCTGAGCGACCTGCTGCACCTGCGTGTACGGGCCGCAGCCGGTGCCTGCGGTGCTGTAGGCTCCGTCAACTCGAACACTCGCTTGTGCATCATATGATCACTGACTCGTCTTTTCATGGCGCAGCGGAGCAGAGCAGCTCCTCGGGCGTGCTGCTGAGCGACCTGCTGCACCTGCGCGACGGTGCGGAGCTGGTGCCGGTGGTGTTTGGCTGCGAGACGCGGGAGACGGGGGAGATCTTCAACCAGGCGGCAGACGGCATTCTTGGATTGGGAAACTCCCCCGTCTCGCTCATCAACCAGGTGCCGACTGAAGATGGAGACTTAACGTTTTACGTGTGCTGGTGCCAGATAGGATACATCTTGCAAGCAGGCCGCCGATGGCATTAGGGTTTAGGGCTGGGCCTCCCTATGTCCTCATCCATCAGATGGGATCACACTCCACATCGCTTCCGCTCACGAAGGTGCTTGCCTCCATATGTGGATGATGGAGGCCACCAGTGGCGGCAGCATGCGGTCCTTGCTAGGCAGCGTTGCGCCCCACCCCAGACAGCGGCGATCGCCTCCTGTGCTAGTTAGGCGGCTGCCACAGCGCGCATCACACAGACATCTTGTCGAGCAGCCCACCCTTGTTTCTGCCGCAGCTGGCGGACGCGGCCGTGATAGAGGACACCTTTGCACATACTTTGGCGTCGAGGGCGGCGACGCTGCCATTTTGACGTGCCCTGATGGACATCCTGTCTACTCATATCTGTTTGGTCTCACACCGCCCGCAGCTGGCAGCCACGGGCGTCATAACCGACACCTTTCGCTGTGCGTAAGCGGCGTGCCAAGGCGGCAGCGCACGGCCACTGCTGTACCCTTCGATGGATCATGCCTACATCAATGCGCCAGCTATCTTTCACTGCACACCCTCCTGCCCACAGCTGGCAGATGCGGGTGTCTCCGAGGCCACCTTTGCACTGTGCTTGCAGCGGCATCAAGAGCGGCGGCACGCCAATCGCTTCGACACATATTGTCACACCTTGTCGCACATTGTCGCATCTTGTCCTGTCGTCCAAGCGGTCTCTCGCTGTGCCTGCAGCTTGTGGATGCGGGCGTCATACTGGACACCGTCAAGCTGTGCGCCAGCGGCGCTGAGAGCGGCAGCACACAACCGAGGCCTGACCCTGCTCGTAGACACCCACCCATCTGACCCTTAGCATCTCGTGCTGCAGCTGGCGGACGCGGGCGTCATAGAGGACACCTTTGCGCTGTGCTTCGGCGGCGTCGAGGGCGGCGGCGCGCTGCTGCTGGGGGACGTGCCGCTGCCGCCGGACATGCGCCTGCTGCACACGTCGCTGCTGATCAGCCGGGAGCACCCGCACTACTATGTGGTGCAGCTGGACAGCCTCGCCGTCAGCGGGCAGCAGCTGGACGTGCCGCAGGTGAGTGGAATCCATAACTACAAGATATTGCGTAGGTGAGCAACTGAAGGATCACGCACCACCGTGTGATGCAGCTAGACAGCCTTGCCGTCAGCAGGCAGGAGCTGAACGTGCCGCAGGTGAGGCGACATCCAATGATAGACTAACGTCTGCACACTCGTGCTGGCTCGGCAACTACAGCACGGTGCTGGACAGCGGGACAACGTCCACCTACCTGCCCTCAGCAGCTTGTGCACTTCCCTCCACTGCAATTCCAACTGCGCACACTGTTCCCTACAGGGCCGCCTACAGGTAGGGGTGCAGCGCGGAATAGCAGACGAAACTTCATCTACCTCCCCGGAGCAGCCTCTGCGAGACCCGTGCCGCATAGCTTCCTGTGCACTTGCCTGCAGGGCACCTATGCGCAGGGCTATGGCGCGGTGCTGGACAGCGGGACCACGTTCACCTACCTGCCCTCCGCGGCGTTCGCGCCCTTCCTGGCAGCCGTCAAGGACCATGCGCTGTCACACGGGCTGCAGATGACAGAGGGTCCGGACAAAAACGTGCGCCCTTTCTCACGAGGGACGGTGCTTGATGGCAGGGCTGGGCAGGCACCCCTGCCGGCCGCGCTCGTGCCTGCACCTGTCATGCCACCTGTCATGCCACCTTGGCACCTCTGCTGCCGCAGCGTGTCTGCACGCATGTCACCTGCCTCCTTTCCTTTCCATCAGCAGATACTCGCCTTGTGTGGTGCGTCGTCGAACACCACTCCTGACCATGTCGATACCTGTGCTGCGCGCAGTTCCCCGACATCTGCTTCGCGGGCGCGCCTGGGCTGGAAGCCGCGGCGCAGCTGTATGACGTCTTTCCCACCATGGACCTGCGCTTTGGTGGCGGCGTGGTGCTTCGGGCTGGCCCCCTGAACTACCTGTGAGTGATGTTGTTCCTGGCTTTGTTTGGACCAGCGTTGAGTGTGCAGAGTGACTGCGGGAGTGTTTTTGCCACACAACGCACTAGAGCTGCAGAACAAATACTCAAGTCGCCAGACACCCCCTGGCATGCAAGCAGCTGGGGATATCTCCCGTGGTGAGTGACCAGTAAGGCTCACCAATGCCCTGACGTTACATGCTGCAGGTTTGTGCACGCGGGGCAGCGCGGCGCCTACTGCCTTGGCGTTTTTGACAACGCGCAGCAGGGCACGCTGCTTGGCGGCATCACCTTCCGCAACGTCCTGGTGCAGGTGCAGGTCTTGGAACTCTGCTGACAACTAGTTTCACACTGCGCAAGAGGTTGACAGCACGCAGCAGGAGGGCACGCTGCTTGGGCTGGGACTTTCTGGTGCAGGGGTGGATGCCTGTTTGGAACACAAAGTTCTGGAGTCCTGTCGTCTAGTGCGACAGATTATGACAGATTATGACAGATTATGACAAACGCGCAGCGGGGCACGCTGCCGAGCGGCAGCACCTGCCGCGCCTCTTCCACTCGCTGTCCATGTGTTATGCAGTACCGGACTCCGAGTCGTGATGTGTGTGGGATTTCGCAGTATGATAGACGAAGTGGGCGGGTGGGCTTTGGTCAGGCGGCGTGCCAGGCCATTGGACTCAAAGCACAAAGGCAGCCCTGCCCCGCCAGCGGCGCCGACGGCTCACGGGAGGACCTCGATTGCGGCGATGGCCTTGCGGCGCCGGGCGAGGCTTCAGCGGCCGCCGGCGGCCCCCAGCAGCAGCACCCCGACTCGGAGTCCTACCAGGGCTCGGGCACGGACGCCGCAGAGGGCGGCGGCACTGTGGTAGTGGTGACAGACGCCGGCAGCGGCGTCGACGGCAGCGGCGTGCTGGATCCCGGGGATCCCGGGCTGGCGAATCCCGGCTCGGGACTGCCCGGGGCGCTGAATCCCATCGTGACGGAGGCGGACGCGGCGGCGGGCGACGTAGACGTCCCGGTCATCAGCGCCGCGGCAGCCGGCGGCGGCGGCAGCAGCAGCATCAGGCGCAGGTGGGCACCCACCTTGCTGAGATTTCTTCACAATATGAAATTTCATTGCAAAAGGAAGGAATCGGCGTCCCGTAATCAGCGGCGGCTGGCGCCCCAGCGGCAGCAGCAGTAGGCGTAGGTGGGCACTCCTGGTTGTGGTTGAATCATAAGCGGCATGGACGTTCCGTCGTCAATGCTGCGGCGGTCAGCGCCTGCGGCAGCAGCAGCATCAAACGCAGGTGGGACACTCGCAGTGCCTGAGCTTTGCAGAGAAGATCCCAGTGCCGGCCGTCCTTGCTACGCATACACTTGTGGCGCTGATCTGTACATTTTACTGCCCAGATGGTAGCAGGCTTCTTTAGCTGCTGCCTGCAGATGCGTCTGAGCAGTATCTCATACCATACTATACTGTACTATATATCTCATGCTCAGGTCAATCTCCGCATCTTCCTCTGCCACAGGGCACTCATACTGGGGCTGGGCGGCGCACTCGGCGGTATTGCAGCGCTGGCACTGGTGGCGGGTATTTTTGCGCTGCTGATGCGGCTGCGGCGGCGCAGCAGCTTTGGCAGCAGCTCGCATGCGGTAAGTAGCAACTCTGCATGCAGAAGGCGCAGCGGCCGTTGTCGTGCCAGCTCATGCCACTGCAAGATGCCTCCGGCAGCACGCACGACTCACCGCAGTTGTGCATTGCACCTGCAGGGCGTCATGTCGCCGAGGGCGGCAGAGGAGGGCGCGGGCTTGCTGTCGGGCGAGGACGGTAGCAGCAACGGCGGCCCGCGGCGCGAGGCGCAGCTGTCGGTGCTGCCCAAAGGGTCAGCGCCGCCGCCGCCACCGGCCACGACGTCTGCTGCAAATGGCGGCACGCCCGCCGCCGGCGCAAGCCTCAGTCCAGCTGCCAATGGCGGCGTCAGCCCGGCAGCTGGCAGCGGCCTCAGCCCGGCGGCCAATGGCGGCGTCGGCCAGGCGCTGTCCCCCGCGGCCGCCGCCGCCGCCGCTGCTGCGTCAGCGGCGGGCAGCCCACCCAGCGTCCGAGCGCTGTCGGCCGGGCGGCGGCTGCCCGGCTCCCCTGCGGGCTCGGCGAGGGGCACGCCGCGAGCGGATAGGGCTGCGCCCAGGGCCGAAGGCAGGGGCACCCCGGTGTCTACGCCGCGTGCTGGCGGCCGCGGCGACCACGCCTGAGTGCTCTGCTGCCATCCGGAGTCGGATGGCTCCGCTGTGCACAGGACAGGGGGTGCGGTGACAGCCTTGCAGGGGGACGTCCACAGCGGCTTGCTGTGGCGCACTGGCAATAGATATATAGTATATACGGACTTGCTGGCTGAATGACAACGAATCCAGGGCAGAGCAGGACAGGACAACGAAGATTTGATGTGGTTTGCAAGTATTGTCAGGCTTGTGTTCGAGCCGCGGTTGCCTTCATTCGCAGGATGCTCCATGTTGACCCTGTCGCGAACGACAACGACCGGCAGGAAACTCACTTCCAAGTAGCCTGAGTCATCCACCATCACAAATTGAGGACGTCCTCGATGCAACCTCGAGGTGTTGGCGCCATGTGGTACTGTCATGACCTGATCTACTTGCATATGTCATTCACAGAAGCGCCATCTGCCGCAGTGCCGCCGCGCCGCCGCTGCCTCTGCGCCGGGTGACACTGCGGCTTTTCTTGGCGCTGGCTCCTTGCCGCTGCCTGGCTGTTGAACAGCTGCCTCGCCAAGCAGTGGCTGTTGATATTATGCCCCATCCGCTGGATTTGGACTCGACGCCTCCTGCTACCAATGCTGCCTGCATTCGCAATGTGCTCGTAAGCAGCGGCGTCATCAGTTGGTGCCGTTCCTGCGGTGTGTAATACATACATGCATCACTTGCGACGCACCCGTCAGCCTGATCTTTGGTGCGCCGCTGACAGGTCCGAGCCAGCAGGTGGGATTGGCATGCAGGAAAATTGATTGCAGTTGTTAGTGTGAACCCGGACATCGCCGATTGAAGCCAGTCCTGATGCAAACCATACCGATTTCAACCCTAGGGGTGACTGCACCGTGCCGTGCCTGATACACGACTACGCATATATATATGATCAATCTGAACCTCCCGTCCTCCTCACATAATGCTCACAGCAACGATACCTATCGAGGCGGAAGAAGCAGGGGGAGTGCATACTGACGCCGCGGTCCAGGGACGCAGCCGCCCCGCCGCCGCCTACAGGGTAGCGGCACTTGATGAATCCGGCACTCTTCTGGCAGCCGCGGTCCGGGTGCAGCCGCCCCGCCAGCAAGCTGCAGCTACAGCCTCCTGACACACGGGCTCAGGCAGACAAATGAGGGCATGCAGCCAGCGTGCATGCTCAACAGCAGGGGCAATTTGTCAGGCGCTTCCACATTCACAGCTGCACTCCATCAGGTAGTTGGGCACGACCACAGCTGCGCTTTGTCACGGCCTGACCCATTGTGTGGACTGGGCTGATGGTGAGGTCGGCGCCGCGAAAGTTCCATTCCTGCGCGAGGGCGGCAGTGCTCATACATGGTGGTGAGCATGCACTGGGTTTAGGGTTTAACTGAGCATGAAATTTGCCAGGGCAGATTGCGGATGATGCACCAATCATGTTGGGCTGCATCTTGCACTGTGACGTGCGTGTCCATCGGCAGGCGCCGGACCATCGCCGGGGTGACGCCCAGCATGTGGATGCATGGATTACGGGCCATTGTTTGCCATCCCCAACGGTGGCGAAGGAAGCAAGAAACATAAGTGGATCCTCACCTCGCACGGTCACGGGCGTGTTCATGGGCAGGCGCTGGACCAATGTTGGAATGACGCCTAGCATGTGCACGATGAGCCGCGCAGGGACCTCGATACAGTAGATCAGCCCGGCGTCCCAGTTCTCCGTGATGCCCTGGTAGTGGTCTGCGCCAAGGATGACATGTGAACAATGTAAAAGGGCCGATAGCTGTAGTTGGAACGCAGTGGAAGCAGAGTTACAATTGGCAGCTGCGACTAGCGCAGAGTGCAGCTGCTGGTTCGTGCCGCGGCTGTGCAGCACAAGACGCCGCCATCAGATGCACGGCGGCATGCGGCTGGAAAAGATTTTCGCCTGAGCGCGCGTGGCTGAGGAAGTAGGCTGTGACGGCGGGCGACACATTGCGGAAGCCGTCAACAGTAAACCGCGTCCCCGGAACGACCTTGTGCGCCTGCAGCTTGTCCATTTTCTAGGCTGTGCTGCTGCCACTGTGCTCGAGCTGGAAGCTGAGCTAACGCAGCTGGTCCGAGGTGTTGGTGCAGGCCCAGCTGCACAATGCGAAACAGCAAGCGGCGCCGCAGCCTCTGGCGCCTTCTTCGTCCCGGCGCTGCGGTTCGGACTCATGGTGGACTCAAGGTCGGCAATTTCACGAGGTCAACGGCTGCTCAGTTCTCGAAGCACTCCCAGAGCAACCTTCCTGGAGCTCAGCATAGACAGCGCATGCGCTGCTGCATCCTCAGCACGTCTTGAGGCATAGTGACCCCGCTTTGGGCGTTTCAACGTCAAGCTGACATCAGATCGAGTTCTTAGGCAGATTTCTATCTTCCGGGCGGTCTGCAAGGCTCATTGAGCAAGGGCAACTGCAGTTAATTCTGGAAGGGTGCCTTGTTTTCCTGCTTTTGAAAGCCTTCGGGGTGAGCACTTGGATGGTTGCAACACATAAATGTGGTACCCCAAGTCACGCGTGAACGGAGCGGAATTGTTGTGTCAAGCCGTGACTCACGCCTGGTGGCAGCTTTCGTCATGCGCAGTGGGTCGAAATGGGTTTCTCGGGTGAGAATCCAGTCATTGTCTTGTTTTACCTGTCCTCACTTTTGCAACCTCGTCGCATAATCTGCTTTCACTATTAACTGCGTCGAAGCCACGCCACTAAGGCGGGGCAGCAACGCAACCAAATTGGGGTCTGAACTACACAGGTGATTTTAAAATTATCTGGAAGCACTGCTGCAGTACCCGCCGACATGGACCCTCTCTGGGAACCAGCGTTCACTGGAACCCAGATCGATTTTGTCTCAAGGTCGGCGGCGAACAGTGGCGTGGGCGATAG
>JAABUL010003512.1_pt1 | contig 23139 bp, 3 predicted proteins | sample 5559151 | NCBI WGS metagenome assembly JAABUL01 (sample SAMN10711876, study PRJNA513368) | rock metagenome | isolation source: Antarctica rocks | place: Antarctica: Victoria Land, Pudding Butte sud | reverse complement strand
CTCCGTGTTATCTAGAATGAGGACCACGCCGGTGGTGCCGGCACAGCACAGACCAGGTAGGAAAGCTACAAAGTCACAAACTGCTTAAAGTGATGGCTGCCTTTTCCCATAGACGAACTACAATACCTAAAGTAGTTTGAAAGGGTCTGAAATACCGTACGTTGAAGTATTTGGCAACGAAAAGGGGGATTTAGAGTCGACTCATCTCCGCTTGAAGCGCCACAGTGGACGGGCGTCCTTCAGATCGGTCTGGCCCGCTCCACATCAAATCATGAATCGTCCACAGCAGCGCCTGTTCTACTCGGTGCACAGCATACAGTATTCAGCCAGTCATGGATTATGATGATGGAACTGCTAGAGCTGGGCGTGTCGTTGCTGTATGCAGATTGCGGAAGATCCCTTACTATTTCATTGGTATCATTAAGTAATGATTGATGGGGGAAGCTCCAATATGATGCCTCGGTTAACAGCATCGGTTCCTCCCACCAGATTGCTGAGCCCGGGCTAGGAAAGTGCCAGTTGTTGGTAACGCCTCGTGGGATGTGATCGAGATCGGCAGTCTCCGCCTCTCCGGCCCCCTCAACAGTCAGCACTCCATCCGCGGACGGAGAGTCCGAATGACATCGACACGGTCAATGGCTGGAGTCTTCCTAGCATCGTTCATAGCAAATGGTTTGTTCGGTAGGTTGTACAGCGGGAAGACCTGCGACAGCTGCGACAACCCACGCTGAGCTGTCAAGTGGCTTGATCGGCACGATCTGCATAGGATTGTCGCTGTCAGAGCCGCATCTTGGGGGTAGACCGTAGATGTAGAAATACGAAGTACCGGCTGGAAGGGCTTATCGTTGAATACCTAACCTCAATCGAAAAGTCTTTTCATGCCGCCCCCATTGCCTTCTGCGAGTAATTCGTACGTCGAAATTCCGCAGTAATACAAAGTACCTCTGATCGGCGCCCCCCTTGTCGCAAGCTCCTAGGGGTCACCACTCACTTAATGTTACTACCTGCCTGACGTCGGAACGCGTTTTCTACTTATTTATCTGATTTTAATTTCTACGCAACCACAACATAGCTTACTCGTCTAAGAAGGCAGAAGAGACTCTACAAGCGATTATAGATAACTATCGCAAAAATCTTTATTTTATTGTTGTCGTCGTTGTCGTAGATTATAATGTCAAAGTGCGTACATTTCAAAGATATCTTCAAAGATACAAATTACTTTATACTTGTTCAATTAATAGCAAAACTCTAAATTCTACGCAAGAACAAGTTTTTTTTGTTTTCTTAATTCTTACTCGATTTGACACTTTATATAAATCTATATAAGACTTCTATATAATATTGCGAACATTGTGCTAATACAATATCTCTTTCCTCTATTAAATTGTTGCTTTTTATGTTTTATATTATAATTGTTTTTAATACAAGAACTTTATAAATTTGTTTCTTCTTTATTTATTATTTTTCTTTTTTCTATTTAAAAATCTTGTAATCTAAAATTAACACAATATATTAATCGAAAGTATTATATATATTATTGCAATTATTGTATTAATAATTTCTAAAAGCTTTTTTAAATTTACAATATTTTTTGTTTATTATATTATTCTTTGCTTCTTTTTCTATTTAAAATATATTAATAATATATATTTTATTGTTATTAATTGCAATTATATTTATATACTATTATAACAATATTAAATAAATATTTTCTATATAAAATTTAATTAAATTAAATTTTGTCTATATATAATTTAAATTTTATTAAATATTTATTATAATATTTTGCAAAATTTTTGTATAAATCTATATATTAATATATTACTTTTAGTACTAGATTTTAATAATAAATTATAATAATTACTAGTTATATATTATCTTTACTTTGCTTGTATATTATTTCTTTTTACTAATTTTAATTAAGTAGTTTCTAGAGTTTAATAACGTATATACTGTTTATATTGTTGTTGTTGTTGTTGTTGTTACTATCTATATTATTTGTATTATTATCTACTTATTAATAATAATTATAAAACTTCAATTATTGCTTAATATCTATTATAAAAGAATATCTATTAATCTATTTATTTCGAAATCTAATAAGTATATAATATTATAAAGCTCTATAATAGTTAAAAGATTGTTTACAAAACTGAATAAATAAAATATAAACAATATTAATATTAGATAATATTCGAAAACTTTATTTAATAAATATTATTTATTTTTAAGTTAATCTTAGATCTACTCTTTAATTAGATATTTAATAATTAGTTCTCTATTTAATATAACAAGCAAGAAGATTTATAGCAAGATAAATATAGCAATTAACAAGATAAACAAAAAGAAACAACAATAAAGAGATAAATTTTAGATATTTTAATCTTCTATATAAGCAAGTTTTAAATATAATTAAAGATATTAATTAAGATTAAATCTAAGTATACAAAAGATATATTTTAGATTCGAATTTGTATTAAGAGATTAATAAGAAAATATATTAAATTTAATAATAAAGATACGCAAAATCAAGTATCTTCTATAAATTTTCTTAACTTGTTAATTTAAATTATTTAGTATAAGATTGTTAAATTACTCGATTAGTTTTAACGCGAGAAATAAATAATATGCGAGCAAAGTAAAGATAAAATGCGAGAAAAGTAGAGTAATATACAACTAGTAATTATCTAAATTATCTAAATTATCTAAATTATCTAAATTATCTAAATTATCTAAATTATATTAGATTCTTTTTTCTAAATTTCTCTTTATATTTATTTAGCTTATTTTTATATAAATGCAAGTTATATTACTATCTTATAATTTATATTATTAATATTTTAATAACAATAAAGATATATTATAAATATTATAAATATTATTAATTATTTTATTTACTATCTTATTTCTAGATACTCTTGTATATTTTACTATTTAATATAATTTTAATACAACTTTGCAATAATTAATATTCTTATATTTAATTAAATTTATTGCAAATATATTTAATCTATTATTAATTTTATAGTTTTTATTATCTTTAAGAAAATCTAATTGTTGCTATATATTTTATATATATTTTTTCGATATTTTTAGTTTGTTCTTGTTATATTTATAAGATATTTTAGTTTTACAATTAATTTTTTTAATTCTTTATAATAAGTAATAATTAAAGTTAAGTTCTCTAATTTTTTTTAGCTTTTAATTAACTTTAATTGTAGTTATAATATTATTATTTTTATTATTACTTTTATTTAAATAAACTCTTTGTATTAATATTAAAATATTATTGTTATATTGTTTTATAAATATTTTTTTATTTGCAATTTTAATTATTTATAAATTTTATTTGAAAAGTTATTATATATAGTTAACTTTATTTTATTTTTATTTATTCAAATAATTTATTTATTTATTTTATTTTTATTTATTCAAATAATTTATTTATTTATTTTTGCTTTAATTAAACAAATTTTCTGCGTAATTTTAATTTTTAAACTTTTTTTGAAATTAAATTATTACAAATTTAATATATTGTTATTGCAAAAACTTTATTTAACTTTTGTAAATTTATATTTGTTATTAATTTTTATATTAATTTTTATAAATAAATCAATACAAGCATTGTCTAGTTAGTTACTATTAGTTAGAATTTATATTAGTTAAAATCTATCTAGCTAGTATTGTCTATCTAGTTAGTATTTGTTTCTAGTTTAATTATTAATTATTATTATATTATACAATTAGTTGTTTTGCTTGTTTTGTATTTACAACTATTATCTTTCTTTTTGTGTTAATTAATAGCTTTAATATTAGTTTCGAAAACAAATAGTTTTTATTGTCTAAATTATTGTATTAGTTACTAAGTACTATTAGCTATTATTTTTTTTACTTTTGTTTAAATATATTAATGCAGATCTTAAGTATCTAAATTCTTATATTAGATATTTATTTTATTAAAATTATTAGCTAACTTATTATATTAGTTTTAGACAAATATTAACAACAATATTGTTAATACAACTTATTTAGTATTTTTTAGTTATTTAGTATTGTATTTTGAGTTTCTGTTATAAATTAGTATTTATTGTTAAAAAGATTTTTTCGAATACTTTTGTAGCAAACTAGACAATTGTTAAGTTAACAAATATTAAATATCTTTCTTAACTTGTCTATTTATTTTTTGTTTTTACAAAAATTTATTATTTTTTTAAATTTCTTTTATTTCTATTTACTATTAAGCTAGCTGAGAAACTATTTTAACAAATTTTGCTTTCTATCTTTGTAGAGTTAGAAAAACAAGAAAATAATAAAAAAATTAATTAGTTATTTATCTAACTATCGAAGTAGACAATTAATTAGATTTTATTTTAAAAAGTTATAAAAAGATTTATAGCAATAGTTAATAGTTAGATATTAAACTTAAACAATTTTTTTATTGTTAAGATTTCTAAGTCTAAATTTTTTTTCTCTATAAATATTGCTAAGATATTTAAGTCTAAATTTTGTTTTTTTGTTAACTTAATATTTTTAGACAAGAAATTTTTTAATTTTTAGAATATAATACAACAATTACTATTTAAAAGATTTTTAAAAATTAAAAAAAATTAAAAAATTCTTAATTAATTATTTAACAAATCTCGAAAAGATTTTTTAACAAATACTGTTGCTCTTGTTGTTAATACTTGCTCGAGTAACAACTCTAATTTGACAAAACAACTATCTAATTTTTTATATTTTAATCTATTAACAATAAACAATCGAGTTTAATCTTTATTCTTTTAGATTGTTAAAAATTAGTTTTCGAATTTATTAAATAATAATTCTTAGCGTAAAAATATTCTAAAACTTAACAACTATTTAATCGATAAAAATACAAATTTAAATTAAAAGAAATTATCTTTATTTTTGTCTAAAAATTGCGAGAACTGTTCTTTTACTTTTAATAGACAATATTTAATAATCGAAACAATATTAGATCTATTTATTAGTAAAGTTTGTCAATAGAATAGACAACAGAATTAGAGTATTTTTGAACAATTTTTTTTTCCTACTATTTGTATTTACTGACAATTGTTAGAAACAAAAAGTTTCTATTTCTCTATTTGTTTCTACAAATAATTTTAGATAATTAATTATTGTAATAGCAACAACTGCTTTAAAGTAGTAGTTAGCTTCTATTACTATTTTTAAGCAATAGTTAATTTCGATTGCTATTTTTGTACAATTAGTTTTAACTGCTAACTATAGACAGTTAGTTTTAACTATTACTTTTAAACAGCAATTTAAACAACAAATTATATTTAATTAGATAGCTAACTATACAAACAAAAAACAATACAAAAATTAGAAGTTTAATTAGAAGTTTAGTTAGTTAGAATATATTTGTTAAGATCGATTTTAATAAAAGTATTTTATTTTTATCTCTTAAATAATTGATTAATTTTAAAATATTATATATAATAAAATTAGACAAATTATTTTAAATTCCGATAAAAATTCTTTTTATCAGAATTGTACTAGATAGCAAATTAATTGTTTTTATAAAAAGAAGTTTTCGATTGTTAATAACAAATAGTTATTAATCAAATTTAGAACTATAAATATTAAATTATTTTATTTAGATATTTTCGAAAACTATAATACAGAATTTATTATTTTTATTTATAAAAAATTAATTTATTGTAAGATTTTTATTTTTGTAGATCGAATAAACAACTATATTTATATTGTTAATAAAATTGCTATTTGCAAAAATCTCTTTTTTTGTTTTTAAAAATCGACAATAATATAATATCTTAAAAAAATTAAAAATTTTAAACAATTTTTTTTGAACAATATTATTAATCGATTTTACAAATAAGTTTTAGATACAATTTAAAATACAAATTAATAAAATTCTAAATAAACTAATATCGAAATTATTTATTGCAAAAAATACTATAGTTACTTAAAAAACAACTAACTATTTTTAAAATATTGTTTTCTATTTTAATTTGCTAAAATATTTAATTTACAGAATTAATTAATTTAAGCTCAATAATAACTCGATTTAGAGCTTAAAACAATAGTAATTATATCTATAACAATTATTACAATTTAAAACTTTATTAAGAAGCTTAAAGTAAAGTAGAAGTTTTATAAAGTTATATTTATTTAACAACAAACAAAATATAACTTAAAAACTAACAAATATAACAAAGATTTTAAACTTAATTAATTAGTAGTTTGTTAATTTTTTATATTAATATAGTATTACGCTGCTATCTAGACAACTAGAGTATCAGAGTAGATTAATACTTTTAAAGAGATCTGTAGATATCTTCAGACAATATAAGCAATTATTTAATAACAAGAGTTTGCAGCTTGTATCTATAATAGAAGATAACTTAATAAATAAATTAAATACAATTTATAAAAAAATTGTATTTAGAAAATCTATATATTAAAAAAAATTCTTCTTGTTTGCTATATTTGCTGTTAAATATATTAAATTTTGTTTGCTTTGTTTGCTGTTAAGTTTGTCGAACTTATTTACTAGTATATTAAGCAATACTTGTTTGTTAAATTGTCGAGTATACAGATAATTATACTATATACTACAGACTGCTCTGTAGAATATATATTAGCTGTAATAAGCTAGAGTTATAATACTATTTCTTTTTTTCAAATTTTTTTGTTTTAAAAAACAAATACTTATATACTATATCTTTTTATTAAAATTGTATTTGTTTTGCTTTCGAAATAGATTGTTATAGAATATTTGTTAATTTTATTTATAAATACTGTTACTATATTAGCAAATTTTATATTACTATAGAAAATTTGTTATTTTGTTTAAAATATTCAAAATATATTTGCGCAAACAAACTGTATATAAATATATTATAGATTTTTTTAAATTGTATTAGAAAAAATCTATTCTCTAAAATAGCAGAAAATAAAACTATATTAACAATTGTAATTACGCAATTGTTTTGCAATAAAAAAATACTAAAAAAAAATTAATACAAAAACAAAACAAAAAATACAGTATTTGCTATCTAATATAAAAAAGTCGAATACTATAGAATTGTTAAACTATTTTGCTGCAAATACTTTAATTAAAATATTTTCTGCTATTTAATTTTTTTTTGCTATACTAAATAATTTTTCGAGTATTAATAAAATTTCTGAATAAAAATATTATAGTTGTTAAAATTGCTAATTAATTTTTATATATTTTTTGTTATAAAATATTTTTTTTATTTTACAAAATACTGCTAATTTTGCTGTTCTAGAATTCTTTTAATCTTAAATCGATTTTTTTTCTATAATTTATAATAAAATATTTTCTATATAAATATATTTAAATCGACTGATTTTAACAATAATATATAAAATACTGAAAATATTTTAATATTTTTAAGTAAATCGAGTTTATAGTTAATTAATTTTTTAATCTTTTTAACAAAAAACAATTTAATTTTAATATAATTTAATTTCTTGTTTAATTTTCTTGTTCTAAGATTTTTTGTAAAAAAATATATTTTATCTCTTTTCTTTAGCTAAAGTATTGTTTTTTGTTTTTTATTTTAGTATTTAATCGATTTTTCTTGCATTCTTAAAATATTGTTATATTTTTTTTTCAGTATTGCTACTTTTTCGATAGCTGATTGCGCAAACAGATATATATACTTTTTCTTAAAAAAATTCGATTTCTTACTATAGTTAACAAAGAATAAAGTTATTTTAGTAATATTCGAAATCTTTGTATTAAGTATTAGTTATACTATAAATAGAAATAATATTTAATTGTTGTAAATATTATTAATATAGTATTTTAGATACTATTTAAAACTTTGATTTGTTTTTTCTGTCTAACTATCTATAATCAAATAATAGACAATAGATATTCGAAGTCTTGTATCTAATATTAAATTTTTTTTTTTTTAATAATTAGATATAAAGAGTTTGTCTTTGTTACTAATTAGTTTTTTAAATATATTATAATACTATATAAGTTAATTTAATATAATATATCTTAGTTGTTCTGCAATAAATTTCTCTTTGTATACAATAATATATAAATACTTAATAAATTTATTAACTATTATTAGTATCAAATTATATCTATTTTTAGTTGCTAAATTTATTAATTTAGACAATTTAATAATAAAGTTTATTGTAATTTTATCTTATAGCAATTTAAATAATTTCTGATATTAAATTTTACTATAGCTTGTATATATACTATATTTGTTCTACTAATAGCTAAGATATTGTTTAATATATATCTCGACAGTTTATTTTATTTATAAAAACTAACAATACTAATATAAAAGCTGAAAATTTTTAGTTATTTTTAAATACTTTTGCAGTAATCTGTTATAGTATTCTTTTATATATTTGTTAATTTTATTAATAGATATCTGAAATTTTTTTTTCTCTATTAAAAATTTTTCTGTATTATCTCGAAATATTTATAGTATAGTATTTAGTTTGTATTTGTTTACTAATAGTAATCTGTTTTTATTAATTTTAAATATACTGTAATTAAACAATTCTTTTGTTTCTATATAATTATTTTTTCTACTAAATATATCTGCTCTGCTATTATCTTTGTCTAAAATATATTATATTTTAAATTTGTATTATTCTAGTTTCTCTAACTATTATATTTGTTTTCTATTTAGCTGCTTAATAGTAGTAAAATATACAAAATTTTTATAATCTATAAAAATTGTAAATTCTAATAATTTTTCTATATATACTTTTTATAATTTTAAAAAAACTACTATAGCAAATAGTTTTTTATTATAGATATTATAGTTCTGTTTAATTAACAAAAATTTTCTCGAGAAATATACTACTAAATACTATATATTTTTATATTTTTAACTAAAATATATATTAATAACTAGATCTAATATATCGATTTCAATTCTATTTAACAATTACAAATTATATATTTTTAGTACTAATTTTTTTAAATACTCTAGTTTAAAATTCTGAAATAATTTTTTTTCTGCAAATTTCTATAATTATAGTATATTTTTTTTTATAAAATTTGTTAGTAATATTATGTTTACTAAATAGTTTTTAATAAATTTCTTGTTGTAATTTATAAAATCTAGAAAAAATTGTACTTTTTTAATATTTGTTAATAATTTCTATTCTTTAATTGTTTGTAGTTTCTCGAAATCTATATATATTCTATATTGTTTAATAACAAATTTAAAAAAGTTAATTTTCTTTTAATAGAATTTATATTTCTTTAACTTAAAATATAAGTTTCTTATATTTAGATATTCTAATATATTAAAAATATAGCTAATATACTTTTTTAAAATTTTTAAATAAATTATAATATTGTTTAAATATATTATAATAAATTGATTTAGATATTGTTATAATATATTATTAATTATTTTTTAATATATTGTCGAAGTATTTGTAAATTTAAACAATATTACTGTATATTTGTATAATTTATATTATATACAAAAAACTGTTTTTTACTTTTTTTCTATTTTTATTCTAATCTAATTATATGTTTTTTGTAAATTCAATTTAATAAAATATTTTGCTTCGAATAGTTAATTCTGAAGCTTGCTAATATTAAATAGTAAATATCGATTTTTAATTGTAATATTATTTAGCTTTCGATAATTAATATATAGACAAAAAATTCTATTTTTTTTTAATACAAAGAGAATCGAATATTCTATCTGTAATTAAAATTTTTTAATAAATTTTTTCTTTTTATTTTTTGTTAGATATTTGCAAAGTACTTTGAGTTTTTTTTTAAATAAAATATATATAAATTTAAATATAAGTTGTTTATCTAATTTAAATCTAATTTTGTAATTTTACAATTAATATTTAGAGAGAATCTCTGTTGTTTTCTTTTTTTAAAACAGATATTCTTAATTGTTGTATATTTGTAATATATACTTTAGCAATTTTTTTGCTATATCAAATAATTTAAGACTTTTAGAAAATTTGTAATTTCTTTTATTTATTCTAATTTTGTAATTCGACTAATTTTTGTCAGTATTTGTCGAATCGAACTCTGTTAGATTGTTTTTTTGCAAAAATACAAATTTGCTATTTGCAATTAATTTTCGATTTAATCTCTTATTTACTATTAAATACTATTAATATATAGATTAAATATAAATTATATAACTATATTACGCAAATCTAAATACTTATATATTTTAGTTAATTTCTAAATTGTACTGCTTTAATTAAAATATTTCTAAAATAATATTGTAAATAGCTATTTCTACTATATTAAAAATTAGTTTTTTATAATATTGCTAAATAGCTATTAATAGTAATTTTGTTTCTTTATTTATTTTTCTATTTCTGTCGAATAATAGATTTCTATCTATAATTACTAAATTGTATATATTAGATTTTTTTTAAATAGAATATTTTTCTTTTTTAACAAGAGTTCTAATTATAAAATTATCTGTTGTATCAGAATCGATTATTATAATAAATCGACAACTATTGATTTTAACTAATATAATAAAATATTGTATATATACTGTTAAATTTAGTTGCTGCTATTAAACTAATATATTGTATTTCTCTAATATATTTTTTATTAAGAAATTTAAACTTTTTTCTGTTTTTGTATTACAATTTCTGTTTTAAGTATCTGTTTGCGCTAAACTTTTTTCTGCTGTTGTTTAAAAATAGATAATTTTCTAGAAAACTATTTAGATCTTTTTTTGTTTTCTAAATAAATTTAGTATAAATTGTTATAGTATTCTGTTTAACTAAGTATTGTATATTTCTTTGCTTTCTCTATTTTTTTTTGTAATAGATTTATACTGCTCAGCTGTTATTTAATTTTATTAAAAATATCTTTTTTTATAGTAGTATTGCTTTCTAGTGCTTTCTTGTATTTATTTATAGTTTAATTTATTTTCTTTTCTCTTAATAAACTAACTAAAATATTAAAATAATCTGTAATATTATCTAGATATTTGTAAAAGTTTTTTCAGTTATATTTGTTGTTTAAGTCTGTTACTAAATAAAGATATAGTATTCTTAATTGTTGTATTTCTATAATTTTATTAAATATTTAATTAATTTTCTATATAGATACAGATATCTTGTCTAATAATATTCTATTTAGAACTTTTTGTAACTAATCTGAATTTTCTATCAAATAGTAGTTGTTATTTAATTTAGTTTCGAAAATATCTGTTTTTGTATCAATTTGTTTTCTGATATTGTTCTGACTATCGAATATCTTTTTTAATATAATATTGATTTGTCGATAGTTTATCAAATTCTGTAATCGACAATCTCTCGCAAAATAGTTCGATTTGCTATATAAATAATACGTTTTCTAAAATTTGTTATTTTGCTTTTTTTTAGAATTCTTTTTTTTATATTGTTAAATAAAATTTAATTCTATAGATACAGATTTACAATAATCGAAATTATTGTATTTCTGATTAGAACAAAATTTTTTCTGCTAATATTCAATTATTAATTTAAAGAAAATTTCTATTTTTTCTCGAAATTAATTATATTTTTTTTCTATAGCTCTTTTATATAGTTTGTTGTCGAAATCGATAATTATTTCGATAAAATCGAATATATTGCTGATAGATCTTCTATTATATATAATTTTGTTTTTTAGATTGTTTTTAAAATCTTTTCAAAATATTGTTATAAATATAGTATTGTTTTACTCGATTAAATTAATATATTTCTAAAATCTAGCTATATAGTCTATTGCAGAAATTTATTAAATTAGATACTAAACTATTTTTTCTACAATTTGTTTTTTGTTAAATATTTTAAAAATTTTTCGAAATTCTCTTTTGAAGTTATTAAAGTTTGTAAATATTGCACAGAAATTTTTGTTATAATTCTTTAAATATTTTTGTAAATTTGATTTAAATTAATATTAAGTTTTTTCTCTGAGGAATATTAATACAAAAATTGTTTTCTGATTTGCTAAAATAGAATAGAAAATAAAATAGATATCTATCTGTATAAATTAGTTTTTCAGATCGATACAATCTTTATAGTAGATATCAAATTTGTTAATTCTGATTTTGTTATTTTCTATAACTGATAATTAATATAATACTGATAAACTAGTATTTAAGATAGAAACACATTAATCTGATATAGATATTTTTAAAGTATTTAAAGTATTATACTGCTATCTAGACAACTAGAGTATTAGAATAGATTAATACTTTTAAAAAAATCTGTAAATATTTTTAGACAATATAAGCAATTACTTAATAACAAAAGTTTGCAGCTTGTATTTATAATAGAGAATAACTTAATAGATAAGTTAAATACAATCTATAAAAGAATTGTATCTAGAAAATCTATATACTAAAAAAGATTTTTCTTGTTTGCTATATTTGCTGTCAAATATATCGAACTTTGTTTGTTTTGTTTATTGTTAAATTTATCGAGTTTGCTTACTAGTATATCGAGCAATATTTGTCTGTTAAGTTGTCGAGTATACAGATAATCGTACTATATGCTACAGACTGCTCTGTAGAATATATATTAGCTGTAACAAGCTAGAGTCGTAATATATAGTTATGCGTAATCTATTTTTTACGTATATTATATTACAATATTTATTAAAATCTTATTAAATATCTATTTTGTTTTTCAGTACAAAATTCTAAATATATTGTCGATTAATATTGTTTAATAATATAATTATTATAGTCTTTGTTTTTATAGTTTATACTGTTGCAGTTTAATTCGATAAAAGAATTGTTAATATCTAAATATCTAATAATTACTATTTCTAATACTAAGACTTAGATTAATAGCAAAAATAAGATTTTTTTTTTAAAATAGACAATCAACACAATAATATTAGAGAAAATTAAAATTGCAATATCTATTAAATTTAAGAACAGCAATTACTCTATTAATTATATAACTATTAGCAATATTTATATTAGCAAGAAAAATATCTTTTATTAAAATATTAATAAGATTTTTATTAGCTCTATATTATTAGCTCTATATTATATAATATCTTTTGTTCTCAATTCTTATAATAAATAGTAATTAGAAATTTTAACTTATTTTAGCACAAAATATACTAATAAGAAGCTGTTTATTAAAATTTCAGTCTATTATATTAAGAACAAACAATTAGTTAACAGAATATAAACTAATTGTACAGATTTCTCTGCTATTTTAACTAACGTTTATTAAGTCGATATATATTATATCGATTTTAAAATTAGTATTATTTTAGATTGTTTAATTTGTTTAATTTGTTAATATATTTTTTGTTTAAAAAATAAGCTATTTAGATATCTACAGAATTATTACAATTTTAGCTGTTAAATAAAATAAAATTATATTGAAATTTTTTAGACAAATTTCAGTCTAATAGATTCGAATTAGATTGTTAATAATCTAAATATAATTAAATTTAATACAATATTTATTGCTAATATCGAGCTAGCTTTTTGATTATATTATTATACAATAATATTTCTGAAATTTGTTTAGCGTTATATTATATATTTTATTTGTATTAATACAGAATATATAATATTTTTAATCAATTATTAGTTTCTGAACAAACTTATACTAAAATATTTATTAAAAAAGATAGATACTCTTATCTTAGTATATAGAATTAATATTAAAAAATATTTTACAAACAATTATCTATTTCTAAATATATATATTAAAGAACAGATTAATAGTAAAAGCACAATAACTTATATCTGTCGAAAGATCTATATAATAAATTATCTAAAAGTTAAAATACTTCTTAAGATAAATATTACAATTCTAGAGCAAATAATAGTAAATCTAAATAGCAGAACGCTAACAGTTAATAGCTGTTAAGAGCAATCCGATATTAGACGATTTTAGAAAGACAAATATTTAGTATATTTTGTTTTTGTTAAAAATACTTATTACAACTAAATCTTATTATTGATTTATTAAGTTAAATATTGTTGTTTTAATTTAAACAGTTAAAAAAACTCGATATCTTATCAAAGCTTTCAGATAGTCTACTGTAGTCTATTTAAATTACTCGACAACAATAGAGATTGTTAAACAGACTACTCTATTATTTTTATTAATCGACAAATTAAATTTAAGGCTAATTAGAATTTCTTAATATCTGTTGCAATTTACTTTAGATGTCTATTATTGTTCGAGTTAATTTAATATTGTTTTAAATACTCTATTAAAACTTGTTGTTTAATAATAAAAGCTAAATAACAATTAAAATATATTTAACAATATTAATATCTTCTATAGCAAGACAGATACAATTGTTAAGATTAATATCGAAACAAATACTATAAATAGACTAGTTAAGCAAACAACAAAAAAAAAGAAAAATATTGTTGTATAGAATACAACAAACAAAACAATTTCTTTTTATATTTCTTTTATTAAAATTAATATCGACTTTTGAATATATTTTACTAATATCTATATTTGCTCTATTAAATAAACAGAAATTTTAAAAACTTTGCAAAGAGTTTTTATATCTTTCGAAATTTAATTTATACTAAACAACAAATTTATTTATTTGATTAATTATATACAAAGAAAGTATCTATATTTATTAAAAAAATTCGAGAAAGAAATTTTCACAAATAAATTTATAACAATAATTATTATACAGATTTCTTAAAAATATATAAAACAATTATAACAAATTTCTATTTTCGAAAACTAACTAAGCAACTAAAACAATATATAGATTATTGTTGTTAATATAATATATATTAAATTAAATAATACTAATTGTACAACAATTTTAATTTAATTATTAGTTTTTCAGTATTTTTTTATATAGTAAATTTCGATTTTATTCTAGTACTATTAAATATATAGAATATAGATTCTGCTATATTTGTTATCTACAAATTCTCAAAGAAAATTACTATTTTTTTAGAAAAAACTATCTATATTGCAGAAAATTAAACAACAGTACTAGTTAACAAACTCGCAAACTAAAATATATTAAAAGTATTTATTTGTAATCTAAATTAATTTTTTTCTCCTAAGTTTTGAAAAACAATTTTTAAAAAACTTAAAATTAGTTTTTTAATTTTAATTATCTGCTATTTGCAAACAAACAATTAGAGCAAACAAATTAATTAAATAGTTAAAATTGCATTTTAATATACAATAGCTAACAATTCGAGTTTTAACTAAATTATCTTTCTTTCTATACTAAGAGCAAAACTTAATAATTTTTCTAATTTATTAATTAAATTTTTGTTTAACAAACTTATTATAAGTTTTAAAATACAAAATTCGATATTATTGCTAAAGTTAGACAAGCAGAACAAAAATTAACTTAAAAAAAAAACAGTAAATATTAGCAAAACAAAATTTTTATAGTTTGAGCTAATATAATTTCTAAGTTTATCTACAACAAATATTATTAATATTTATTTTTTAAAATAGAAGACAAAACTTTTTTGCAACTATATTAAAAATATAGTTTATTATTAATAAAATTATTTAAGTTTGTTATTTAATACGTAGATTTTTTTAAAATATTTAAAAAAAAAGTAATCTAGTCTATTAACTTAAATTGTTAGAAAATTAAAAAATTTATTTAGTTATCTTTATAGCAAATTTGAAGTTTGTATTAGTTAATACTAATTTTTACAATTATTTAGTATTAGATTATTTCGAGTCGATTAAAAAATTTAACAAAAATTAATATTTATATAAGATCGAGACTCTAATTAATTATTAAATATACAAATATAAATAAAAAGAGTTTATCTTAAAAATTTTAGTTTAATAAAAAAAATATAATTTGAAATTCGATTGATAATATAGTAAAAATCTGCTTAATAAAATTAAAGAGTTTGTTCAAATTTATAAAAAGAAACACAATATATTTATATTAAATATTATTTGTTGTTTAAATTTAGTAGATAATTAAACTATTGCAAAAAAGAGAAATTAAGTCTTCTTATAGACTAACAAACAAAATAACAATATATTATCTTTTTTACAAAATAATAAATAAGATAGCAATTTACTATTGCTTTTATATTTTAACAAACAGAACAATAATTATCTATTATAGACTACTAAACAGAATATTTATCGACGTTTTTTTTGGAACTCTAAGCTGCTCTGAGCAAGCTAGCAAGACTAAGCAAGACTATGCAGTTAAGAGTTACTATATCTTAAATCGGACGCAAAGACAACTTGTAGAACTCTAAATATAATTGAGTATTACGCTTATTAGTTGAGCAACGCTAATAACAAAAGTCTAAATTAGCTTTCGCAAATATCTTTTGACAAAACGTTAAACTTTCGCGAGATAATTAGAATCTCTCTTGTTTTGCCTATTACTATTGAACTTGTCTATCTAAAGATGTCGACGTCGTTCTTAACGCACGCATAGAATAGTTAAATTATTAAGATTTGTACTTCGAGTAAACTTTGCCCAAATCGATCGAATTTGCGATTTATTAAATTTTAACATTAATGTTAACGCAATTATGCAACTATCGAACGCAATAATAAATTTTAAATATCAAAACTCTTTAGAGCTAAACTCAATTAAGATTGTTTTGATTTGTCGAATTTTGAAAAAAAATATAATTTCTAAAAATACGAATTTTGTCTATTTAGATTATCTTAGTCAATTATGTAATCTAACTCTAACTCTAGACTTTCTTAGAAAGCTCAAGAAGTTTAAAGAGCTCTGGAAAAATATTATTAAATCGAGTTCAAAAATAAAAGACCGATAATCTTTTTGTTAAATATTGACAAAATAAATTTTGCAAAATAAAAACAAATAGTCTTGTCTAAATCTTACAACTATATTTGATTATACTAAACATATTAAATCTATATCTTTTATATATATTGTTCTTATATATCTGATAGAAATAGACTAGTTATATAATTATTAAACTAAAATTTAGAGTTACAAAATAATATATTTAATTTTACTATTTATTTACTTAACGCAATTACAAATCTTAGCTAGTATATTTTTGTTTTTTAATATATTTTAATTCTTTTTTACTTATTTCGATTTTTAATTTATTATAACTATTAATTTATTATAATATTGTTTAATATCTTCTAAAGATATTTTTAGCTTAAAAATTAAAATCTCTTTTGCTTTATTATTTATTAAAAGAGTTATAAACAACAAACTAATTTTCGAATTAAATCTAAATTATTTAAAAGCTATTGAAAAATCTTTTCTATACAATTAAAGACTTAGGAATTAATATAATAAATAAATAGATTTCTAATAACAATATTAATTTATACAAATTAAAGAAATCGAAAATTAACAATTAAGTTATCGAGATTACAAGCAACAGCAAAAATAATAATTAGTATATAATCTATTAATTTAAAGATATTTGCGTAATTTCTATATATTATAATAGTAGAAATATTATTAATATTAAACTAATAGACAATATATATTTGCTGCAACTGCTACAAAATAACGCGCAAATTCTATATATATTAGATATTACTTTTACTATTAAGATAGATTATATTAAAAAAAAAAAAAAAAAACTATCTAATTTTAGATACAAGAATTTTCAAAGATTGTTATAAAAATAAATGTAAAGTTAAAAATATTTAGTTAATATTAAATTAAACAAAAAATACTATTAGTTTATTGTTATTAAACAATATTTTTATAAATAATAAAGTAATCTAATTAGAATTTTATATAGATCTAAGTTGTTATACCATTTGTTAAATTGTTATTACGCAAATTTTTACTAAAATTTGCAATTATATATAAGAAAAGACTTTCGATATTAACAAAAATATTTTAAACAAATATTTACTTCTAGACTTTGCTATTATTAATAATAATAAAAATTGTATCTATATCTATAAATAGTGTATTATATTAATTAATAAAATATTTAGCAATAAACTAAATTTCGAAATATATATTCTTAATTATATTTTTAAACAGTATAATCAAAATATTTTTGTTAAAATTGTCGACAATATATATTTTAACATAAATAATATTCTATTAATAGAGCTAAAATTTGTTAATAACTATAAATACAAGATACTCTTAGATTTTTCGAATATTATTTAGTATATCTTTAATCTAATAGAAATTAATATCGAAAATACTATTAATCTATTAATTAAGTTTTAGTTATTAATTAAAGACAAGAAAAACAAATTTTCTATTTGTTTAACTAAAGTTGTCGAAATATTTAATATTGTTTTATTTAGTTTTATATTATTTGTTATATTTAACAATATAAAACTAAGCTTTCTAAAAAAGCTATAAATTAAAAAGATTCTTATTAAAAACAAAATATATTAAACTTTATTATTGTCTTTTTCTTTAATTTTTACAAAAGATATTTATAATATAGCTATTGCAAAGAAAATTAGCAATTATTTAAATAATCTGTTTAACTTGCAAATTACAGAAACAACAAAAAAAGATATTTAATAGAAAACAATAGTAAAAATTATTAATATAATATTCGCAAAAAACAATCAGACTAATCTGAAGATTATTTTAATATAAATTCGAAATTTTGTCGACAAAAAAAATAGCACTTTTGAACAATTCTTAATTCTATATTATTAGATAAAAAATATATTTCTATATTTGATTAAATTAATAAGCAGCAATTTTAGAGATATTTACAACAAGACTTTTTAAACAAGCTACAAAAAATATTATTTAAAATTTCTTATATCTCTTGATATTTTTAACAATTGAAAAACAAAAATACAGAAATATAACAATTTGTAGACAGAATATATTATTGTCGATATAGAACAAAGAATCGAGATTGATATAGAAATTAGTTATTAGATAGATAACTCTTAGCAAATCTAGTAAAAGAGAACAATCGAAAAGCGCAAGAATAATAGATATAAAAGAACAATCGACCAGAGTATTGCAAGCTTTCGGAAACAGAAATATTTAATGCAAGCATTGTCTAGTTAGTTGCTATTAAATAGAATCTATATTAGTTAGAATTTATCTAGCTAGTATTGTCTATCTAGTTAGTATTTGTTTCTAGTTTAATTATTAATTATTATTATACTATACAATTAGTTGTCTTGCTTGTTTCGTGTTTACGATAGTTGTCTTTCTTTTCGTATTATAAATATTTATTAATATTATATAATAGATATTAATAATCTATTATAATACTTTTTCTTATATTAACTTTAACTTGATATTTAGATTTTTTTAAATAAATTTTTACTTTTTTTTACATAAATTATTATAACTAATTATTCGGGTCGGTTTTTTCCTAAAATTTAAAACTTAACTAGAAAGTTATATCTAATTAGATTAAGTTTTAATCTAATATAGTTAGTAATTCTATAAAAGAAATTGTTTTCAAACAATTAGTCTAAAATTATATAATAATTTTATAACTAAATAATATTATAATATTATAAAGTATAGTTGTTTTTTAATTATTATAAACAAATCTTAAGTAAAGTTAATAATTATATATATAATTTTTGTCTAATTAGTAATCTTATTTTAATATAATATATATAAATTATCTATTTTATTTTAAAGTTTAATTAAATCTTGTTACGCTAGTACTTTTGTAAGAGATATTAGAGAGAATTATATTATCGAAGAGATTTATAGATATCTTTAGACAATATAAGCAATTACTTAATAACAAAGATTTGCAAATATAGACAATCTTATATTTAATAAATCTTTATAGATAATTTAATAAATTAAAATAACAATAAGTAAAAACTTAAGATAAGTTAAATATAATTTATAAGAAAGTTGTGTTTCTAGTTTCTATATACTAAAAAATATAAATTGCTTGTTTTGCTTATTTGTCGAATATAATAAATATAATTGTTTGCAATATTTGTTTGTCGAATATATTAAATATTATACTTAAGTTATTCGCTTCTTAAATAAGTTAAAGATTATACTTAAATTGTTTGCTTCTAGAATATAGCAAATATAATAATAGATTTATCTTCTAGATGTAGAACTTGAACTACTAGTATAATTTTAATAAGTTTGTAATATTATTTCTTTTCTTAAGTTCAAAGTTTTTGCTTCGAAACTCAATATCTTCTTATTATATCCCCTAAAAAGATTAATATCCAAAATTTCTTCTTTTATTAAAAAGGACTTTTTAATATGTTAAAATTAATATTTTTAGTAATATATTCTTATTGCAATTGCGCAATATTTAATTAGACTTATTATATAAACAATAATTTCAAAAAGTACATAAAATATATATAATCTAGTTGTAATTACAATTTAGCAATTTTGTTTATCTTAATAAAATAAATTTATAGCAAACAATTATGTTTTAAAAAAAGAAATACTTAAGTTGCTTAAAAAAGCAATTAGATTTTATAAAAAAGATTTTTTTTTTATTTTTTTAATAAAGTAAAAAAACTTCAATAATTTAAAGATAAATAAAATATACTTTGTTAAATCTATTGCAAAGAATTTAAAACTATTATTTAATATATTGTTCGAACAATTTTAACTTTTGATTAAATAAATTATATTATTGCTTTTTTGTCTAACTTTAACGAAATTTCTTTAGTAGATTTCGACAATAATTAAGATTCTTCTTTAACTTTTATGTGTTTTCGAAGATAGAATATTCTTTTTACTTAATAAAATACTTTTGATTTTTTTATTATAAAAGTTTTTTCGATTTCGAATTGTTGCTTTTTTTGTAAATAGAAATAAAATATATCTTGTAAAAACATAATTAAATTTGCTAATCTTAACAATAATATATAAAATACTAGAAATATTTTAGCGTTCTTAAGTAAATTAAGTTTGTAATTGATTAATTTCTTAGTTTTTTCAACAAAAAACAATAAATTTTAGTATAATTTAATTTCTTGTTTAACTTTTTTATTTTTTATTTTTTTGTAAAAAGATATATTTTATTTTTATTTTTTAGTTAAGACATTGTTTTTTATTCCTTGTTTTAATATTTGATTAATTGATCTTGTATTTTTAAGATATTGTTGTATATCTATTTTAGTATTATTATTCTTTTAACAATTAATTGTATTAACAAATGCGAATAAAAGTAATATTTAATTGTTATAAGTATTGTTAATATAATATCTTAAATATTGTTTAAAACTCTAATTTGTTTGCTTTATTTAACTATTTATAATTAAGTAATAAATAATAAATATTCGAAGTTTTGTATTTAATATCAAAAGAAGAGATTCCTTTAATAATTAGATATAAATAGATTGATTACGTCGGGTCGAGTTATTAAGTTTGAATTAAGTACTTAATCTAAATCGAGTTAAGTTAATTCCAAAAGTTAGAATTGAAAAGTCGATTTAATTTCTAATGTTAAATTATCGAATCAAGTTAATTCCTAATATTGGAATCGAAAATCGAATTATATAAATAGTAATTTTTTAAAAACGCAATATTTTGGCAAAAGTAATATATATATATAATATATATTAGTAGTTATTATAATAAATAACTAAAAGAGTTTAAAATATATTAAAACTAGTTAATTTTAATCAATTTTTAGTATTTCTTAACTTCAGTTTAATTTTAAAAGTTGAAATCGAAATCTAAGTTAATTCGATTCGATTCAATTTTAAAAAAATCGATATTCGAATCGATTTCTAATGTTAGAATTGTCGAATTAATTTGATTTCAGAAGTTAAAACCAAAAGTCAATCTAACAATTAGTCTAGATATAAAGAGCTTGTCTCTATTACTTGTTAATTCTTTAAATATATTATAATATTATATAAGTTAATTTAATACAATATATTCTAGTTGTTTTATTATAAACTTCTTTTTATATATAATAATATATAAGTATTTAATAAGCTTCTTAATTATTATTAGTATCAAATTATATTTGTCTTTAATTGTTAAATTTATTAACTTAAGCAATTTAATAATAAAGTTTATTATAATTTTATTTTATAACAATTTAAATAATTTCTAATATTAAATTTTGTTATAGTTTGCATATATACTATATTTGTTTTGCTAATAACTAAAATATTGTTTGATATATATCTTAGTAACTTGTTTTATCTATAAAAACAAATAATACTAACGTAAAAATTAAAGAGTATTAATTACTATTAAATACTCTTGTAGTAATTTATTATAATATTCTCTTATATATTTGTTAGTTTTATTAATAGATATTTAAAGTTTTTCTTTCTTTATTAAAAACTTCTCTATATTGTCTTTAAGTATTCGTAAAATAGTATTTAGTTTATATCTATTTGTTAACATTAATTTGTTATTATTAATTTTAAATATATTGTAATTAAACAATTTCTTTGTTTTTATATAATTGCTTTTTTTGTTAAGTATATCTACTTTATTATTATCTTTATTTAAAGTATATTATATTTTAAACTTGTATTATTTAAATTGCTCTAATTATTATATTTGTTTTTTATTAAAATATTTAATAATAATAAAGTGTACAAGATTTTTATAATTTATAAGAATTTTTCTATATTTACTTTTTATAACTTTAGAGAAACTACAATAGCAAGTAATTTTTTATTATAAATGTTATAATTTTATTTAATTAACAAAAGTTTTTTCGAACAATATATTATTAAGTATTATATATCTTTATATTCTTAATTAAAGTATATATCGATAATTGAATTTAATATATTAATATTAATTTTATTTAACAATCGCAAATTATATATCTTTAATACTAGTTGTTTTAAACAGTTTAACTTAAAATCTTAAAATAATTTCTCTTTTATTAATTTTAATATTTCTAATTTTTTTTTATAAAGTTTGTTAATAATATTGTATTAATAAAGTAGTTTTTAATAAACTTCTTATTATAATTTATAAAATTTAAAAAGAATTATACTTCTTTAACATTAATAGATAATTTTTATTCTTTAATTGTTTGCAGTTTCTTAAGATTTATATATACTTTATATTGTTTAACAACAAATTTAAAAAATTAACTTTTTTTAAATAAAATTTGCATTAATTTAATTTAAAATATAGATTTCTTTTATTTAGATATTTTAGTATATTATAAATATAACTAACATATTTTCTTAAAATATTCGAATAAATTATAATATTATTCAAGTATATTATAACAATTTAATTTAGATATT
>JAABUL010003511.1_pt1 | contig 23140 bp, 21 predicted proteins | sample 5559151 | NCBI WGS metagenome assembly JAABUL01 (sample SAMN10711876, study PRJNA513368) | rock metagenome | isolation source: Antarctica rocks | place: Antarctica: Victoria Land, Pudding Butte sud | reverse complement strand
TTTTTTGAGAGGATGGTGAGGGGGTGTGAGGGTGGGGAAAAGGGGGGAGGGGGGAGGATTTGGGTTGTTGTTGATGGGGAGAGTAGGAGGATAGTAGGGTTTTCGAAGTGGGATTATCCGCATACGCTTACGAGGGAGGAAGCGGAGGAGAAGAAGCGGAAGATGATGGAGGATCGGTTGAAGAGGGTTGTTGAGGGGAGTAATGAGGGGTTGATGAGTGCTTGTAATGATGGATTTGTTTGATGAGTGGAAGATGCTTTAAGCTTACGTCTGATAGTCCTTCATATCCTCGCTGTCGACCCTGCATACCAGCGCCAAGGTCTGGGCTCTATGCTCATTCGTCCTGGGCTCGAAGCTGCGGATGAGGCTGGGATGCAGACGTATATTGAGGCTTCGCCGGATGGGCTGCCGTTGTACTTGAAATATGGATGGGAGCCGGTGGATGAGATGGTTATTGATATGGAGAAACATGGGATTGGCAGTGGGGTTGAGCGCATGCCGTTTTTGATGAGGGAGGCGGGTGCACCGAATAAGCTTGGGAAGAAGGTTGGGTGATGGGATTGGAGAGAGGGGGTCTAATAGTTCGACGTTTTGATCTCTTTGTACGGTTGTAGATTTATCTTAGCTGTGTTTCGCCATGTCCATCGCTGTGGTAGCTTGTGGTATGAGCCCTGCCCCTGCTTCATATGTTCATCAGAGGACCCCACTTCCCACGTTCATGTCGTAGATTCGTATCCTATGTACTGCCTTTTCAGCTGGCCTGTGCTCCATTTCACTGCCACGATCTCAACCGTCCCTCTTCACGAGGATGTTGCACAGCCAGCCTGGCAGTCAATCCGCCTTTGCGGCCATCGGAGGGTATTCCGTCCCATTCTTTTCAACTTTCGGTGTGCAGGTACACCAGGAATCCTTGTCGATCTTGTCCATGACCATGGGGACGTGAGAGCCGCAGCCCCACCAGGAGGATTTATCTGCGAGGACTGTTAGCGAAAGAGTTGGCGGAGGAATGTACGAAGCGTACGGCAGGTGGAGCAGGTTCCTGGCTTGCACATATTGACTGGAAGCTTAGATGGGTTGCCGGCTGCTGGTGGTCAAGTGGTTTCACGCGAGTGGATTATAGGAATGATCAAAGAATCCTGAGTTGCTGTGAGAGGCCGATGAAAGTCACAACGCAAAGATAGCTGGGGAGTAATAACTGAAAGATGCCTGCTTCGTCTGTTGTGCTCAAGATATACTTTTCAAAAGGAAGACTTGTCTCGAATGAGAGCGCAATGAGTAAGTATCGGTCGGGGATACCGAAGGATAGTTCTAGCTCCGGACTTCAGGCACTCGTCAAAGTCCGGGGCCGAAGTTCTACCGAGACACACTATTTCAGTTTTAGCACGCGCTATGTTTCATCCACAGGGTTCACTGCCAAGACTGCATAGCCTGTCTTTCTCAACACACTGTTGTCGGTATCCAAGCATTTCATACCTGTCAACTACCACCCCGAGCACGAATTCTGGATCTCAACTACTCTATCTGCTTGAAGACCCTCCATTCGCTGCCTGGTGACATTCCTCTTTTCAGGAGGATTTCTTACCATCGGATCGAATATGCCTCGCCTCTTGGATTGCCTAACCGAAGTACTCTTACTTGTTGCCCCTTACCTACCAGCGATAGACAAGGCGAGCCTTGTGCGTGTGTGCAAGACCCTCCATGAGATTGCAGAGCCTACTCTTTACCATGAGATCAGCATGGAATGGATCGGAACCTACTATACCGATAACGGAGTCTACAACGCAGCGGTAGTACCACCAATTCATCTCCTGCTCCTAAGGACCCTTGCCTGTCCTCGACTCGCAAAACTTGTCAAGAGTGTTCGATTTTGCGGCACCAAGTTTTATTCACTATGGTACAGCGCAGCCACGTCCAAGCTGAATATCGATGACTCGAAGCGTTTGACTGATCTCGTCAAGTCCTCTGGATTTGCCGCGTCATACCGCACATGTGCACTCAACATCAGAGCGAGTAAAGACGATGAAGAAGAGCCTTGGGTACCGTACATTATGGAAGGCGACGTAGACATATACCAAGCACTATTCCTCTCCCGCCTTCCAGATATTACATATTTACATATCGGATTTGATTCCAACATGGGATTCCGCTATATCAGTGCTACGCTTCACCAAGCTTTATGCTATAATACCAAGTCACCTGGGTGCTCCAGCTTCTCTAGCCTCTTGAGGGTAGACTTGTACGCCGGCATGTTCTTCCGGGACCTGGCGATCGTTTACTATCAAACCGAAGCCTTCAGCATATGCATCAATGAGTTTTTGCCCTTCTTTTATCTTCCCAAGCTCCAAGAATTTCGTGTTGCCATGCCCGATGGCCTCGAATTCTCCTGGCCTACTATCCCACCTTGCGCAAGTGCACTGAAAATACTGCGTCTCCAAAGGAGTCACGTGGAAGTAGACGTTCTGGAGAAGCTGCTTCTTGTGACGCCTTACCTTCAGATCTTGGAATATGACTTTTGTTGTCAGCTAAGATGTTCTAATCGCAGCTCGCCCCAGTATCTAAACGGCAATCATCTGGACAAAGCATTGGCCCTTGTGAAAGCCACACTGAAGATTTTGAGAATCTCCGTCCACTTCTACTATGTGACAGGGGATTCATACCATGAGGATCATTACCGCGAATTTGGTATCACGGGTATTATTCACTCACTCAAAGACTTCCAGACCCTTAATGAAGTGGAGCTCCCTTTCGCTCTGCTACTAGGGCCAAGTTCGAAAGCCAGTCCCCTTGTGTCAGCCGAGCTACCACCAAATGTAGAGTCACTCGTATTTAGAGATGACCTGGCTCTATGTCAGGCCTATCCCTGGAAAAGCGAGCAATTTCTCGAGTGTCTCCCTACATATAGCTCATTCTGGTCGACTCACAATACCAAGCTTGCAATCCTGGGACTCAATCTCAATGAAAGTCATGACGACTGGGACGAGGGCGCACTGAGCGCGTTTTCAACACAATGCCATTCTATGCATACAACGCCAAAATTTCACAAGGAGCCTTGGGACTGCTCCGTCCCCGGAACTCCTGTATTTGCGGCGGACAGATTCAAATGAAATGCGGTAGGTTTTGGGATGATTCATGGGCTGAATCATGATCTTGGATTTGTCAACAGAAAATGAGTTGGCGCTATCGTCCAGTATTCTGCACGCAGAAGAGATGCCCAACAACCATCATGTGAGACAAGGCAACACTATTTAGAGCTATGGCTGTATCCGCAGTGGGTCCCCTTCAATGGGTGTCATGTCGTTTTGGAGCATGGCCCGTGCTTGTACCCAGAACGCCCTGCCGCCCACGGGAGACGTACCACTGCCCAGAAGGTGGTAGTGGAATCCTCAGTGGTACAGTCCTGTCAACATAGGCGCATGCTTGCACACTCCATTCAGAAAGTCACAAGTTCCACATACTCTTCCTCTCCCAGTGATTCAGGGCTGCGGACCACGCTGGCGTTCGTGGCACATGTGTGTTAACGCATTGTATGAATCTCTCAAGGGGTAGCGTCTGGTGTACAGCCTTGCTCTGCATTGTGGTATATTCGTTTTCAAAAAGCCTTCTACTAGGACAATAGCGAGCAATCTCGAGCAATCCTCCACTTCGTGAGACAGATATCTTCAAGGAGGCCATGTACCACCCCGCTTAACCAGGGAATAACAAGATATTCAGACTGCTTGGTACATCGAACGTACCCTGATCTCGGTCTTGGGAATGTTTCCGACCGAATCCCGATTCCGACGCATTGTCTTACGTTCATCCAAGACGACGCGAACACATCGGATTTCAGAGTCAAATGTCAAGCTGGCTCAGCCGAAGTCTTGACTAGCTCCCAAAGTGGCGCGCTACTCCTTGCACATTCCGCAAGATGGATGTCCATCATCGCTCTGAGTCATAGGAAATGAATTGCCTTCTATATATCGACCCTGGAAGGTTACGACTGCTCTTCACAGCTCTGAACTTTTATTCATCCATTTGTTCTCTAGCTTTGATCTCGGCACACCACAAAACCCCACAGCAAATCTTTCCTGATCCGAGGTCATTAGTCGAAGAGCGATGTGGCCTACTACTCTCTTCTTCGTACTCAACGTAGTCCCCTGTCGTCTCCACAGTCTGCCTTGGAAGTCTTGATGCTTTCCCAGGTCTACCAAATCAGTGGTATATTACATATACGTAAACAGAGCAATACTTTTGGATCAGCAATTGGGGCCTGAAATCAGCTCGATGACCGTGTGTGGAAGTGTTTCTGTTCCATCTCGACAGGCGCTTCCAGCGCCCTCGGTAATTACCTTTGATGGCATGGCTTCTACTGGCCCAAGCAGGGTAGCTTGTGCTACCTTCAAGAACAAGACGGACGTTGCCCTGCTACATTGAGGCCGCCGGCGCTGGGTAAGAGACAGGGACCGGGCGTGGTCCCTTTTCAAAGTACCCCCCCTTGGCACTGTTCTTTCGGGTGTGCCTACGGGTTCGGCGATTAAATGTAGCTGCACCGCCTCATGTCAAGGTCAACCAACTCACCGTTCGCACTTCCCAGGGGAAACAACAATTGACTGTATAGCTAGAAAAGTGCAAATTTTTACAGGGTGGTTACCCCGTGTCCTGGCAAGGCACTCGATTTGGGGGTTCTGCCGAGACCTATAGGAGCCTTGGCGACTGGGCTGGGGGGCCCCGAATACTCCGTAGCCGTGAAGAGTGCCAAAAGTTGCCCAAACATAAAACACGCGGGAGGAAATGGCACGTACGCGGGATGCAACCCTACGTTGTATAGCTTACACACACGATTCTGAGACATATAACGCCATACGATGCCGCCGTCAGGCCTGATTTCGAAAAGGTGGGTGCTCAAGCCTCCAGCGATATCGGCGAGTAATTGGGTTCCACGCAAGCACACGAAAACGTCAAAGAGATGGAAAGTCACAGGTGTACCGGGCGCACCGTTGCAGATGATTTGGCCCATTCGAGGTAGGTGCACGTCCACATACGAACGCCAACTCGAGATCGCTCATGCTCGGTTGCGTGGATGGCGTCGAGGACCGCGCCGCGTCCCGACGAACCTTTGGACCCCTTGGACCTGGTCACCCAATCATGGCATCAACTCCCAATGGCATAAATTGATTCATAATCTGTTGGCTTCATGCCATGCACGGCATGGGCCAGAGCGTTTTGCGCGCCAATCGAAAACAGCTTTGTCAACCCTAAGTAACCTTAATCTGGCCGGTCGATCTCTTTTCGATATCTCTTGGGTTCTATTCGAGGCCCTAGCGGCGTAGTCTAATGGTGGTGTGCTGAGTAACATGTAGAGTACAATCATCGCACCCGAGTGTGTTTCAATTGTTATGAAATGGTCAAATATCCCTTCTTTGCCTGAAAGTCATCACTGCTCCTTCTTCAAGGCCGTTTACCAACCAGAACTTGAAGCCTATGCTACGATATTCTGCCAACATGTCCGCATTATCAAAGCAAGAGATCGAGTACGAGATGATGCATGCCACCGACAACAGAGCTCCGAGCTTGATCACGGCTTATGCAGTTTGTCTTTCATTGGCATACGTAGCGGTAGCACTCAGATTTATATCCCGACGCAAAAGTAGACTCGCCCTGATGGCCGATGATTGGATGTTAGTTGTTGGGTTGGTAAGATCAAGTAGCCGCTGAGCTCGTTGCGGAGTCGGTGACTGACTGGCTTGGCGTCCAGCTCTTTACGTCGGGCAGGTTGCAGTGGGTTTAGATGGTAAGCCATTGATACGCGCTTCTGTGTCTGGCAGAAATGAAAAACAAAGGATGGAAGCTGACCATCCAACTCTGTGAAACAGGAGTTCATCTTGGAGCCGGAAAACATATCATGTTTCTAAAGGACCCGGTGATGTATGTCAAGGTAAGAAATATTTGATCTTCCAGCGCATAGCTTTTACCTCATTGCCGCCATTTCAGGCAACGCTCTACTGACCGTCTTCCATCCACAGGGCTTCATCTTGATCGAAATCTTCTACACCACAGCAGCAGCCCTCATCAAGTTCTCCACCCTCCTACTTTACCGCCGCATCTTTGACTCCAACAAAAAGCTCACGATCGCCTGCTGGGTCATCGCTGGTGTCGTCGCCAGTTACAGCATCGCGCAGATATTCATGTCCATCTTCGAATGCACGCCTGTCCACAAAGCCTGGGACCCTGCGACGCCGGGGACGTGCCTGGACACGTTCGTCGCGGCGACGAGCCCGGCCGCGATTAATGTGGTTGCTGATATTGCGACGGTGTTTTTGCCCATGCCGTTGATTTGGAGTATGCAGCTGCAGTGGAAGCGCAAGGTTCAATTGTTGGGGATCTTCATGCTTGGAGGCTTGTGAGTTTTTGGCTTTTCCCAGGTTCCTTTCATGCTCGGCATTGGAATTTGCTAACAGTGGGCAGTGTAATTTTTGCGAGTATCTGGCGTGCAGCTACTATGAAGGACTTGTCACACATAGACGCGAGCTGGGCCAACGTCGACCCCTGCCTTTGGTCGATTGTGGAGAACGGCATTGGTAAGCTGCTGCTCGTTCATGCTAACTGTCCCGTTGTAATGTAAATTCGCTGATCGTATGGGACGAGAATAGGTATTGTCAGCACCTGCCTTCCCACCCTACGGCCCTTGTATTCCCTTGCCATTCGAGGACACTACTGCCGCTCTAATGAGTACTGTATTCGCTGCCAGGAGGCTTCTAGAGGCTCAAAGAACAACCTCAAGGGCTGGGGGTTGTGGAAAAGCTTCAGCGCTGGTACCCGCCAAGGCAGCGACCAGTCGACCGTGCCTGGCACGGCCTCGTCTGCGGGCGAGAAGACTGACGTTGAGAGCCAATGGCCTGTGGCGGGTAAGGAGCAGCAACAGACTCAGCTGTTTTCGATTTTGGATCGCCCTTCGTGAGAGTGTTTTTGCAGGTTGGGGCGCAGGTGTGGGGTATTGATTTTGTTTTTCGGAAAGAGTTTTATGATAGAATGAATGATGATTTGTTTGGGCGGTCTGTGCTAAGAACCGAACAATCCGAAGCCGCTAAGCATGTTGCCGACGAGAAAGCTCCCATTGTGGTAGCTAAGCTTTGAGTGTACATCTCTCAAATGGGGTAAGATTTTATCGACAGTGTTCCTCTCGTTAGCCTCTCTGGAAATAGATGAGGCACACTGGTGACACTTACAGAGCAAGTCGAATTACTTAATCGAGAAAAGGGGATTACGTTGTATCGAGAAGGGTCGAGGGAGCTGTTAAAGATACAGGCGGATTGGCCTACTCATTGCTAATAAGTATATTAATTGATTGATACTAAGAGACAGGAGGTCTACGTATCTAGACTATTTATATACTAAGCATGCTAAGTATACTACGCATAAGGCTAATTTCTAATACTCCTACTTAATCATTATTTATATATTATATAAGTATTATTTATAACTTATATTAAGTATATATATAAAGCCTATATATATATCCTTATTAAGGGCCTTTATTAGACTATAAATAGCTATCTTATTAATTAATATCTATTATAATATAATTATATTAGACTCTACTTAATTATATATAAGATACTATTAAATATTAATATATTTAATATATAAATAGTAGTACTAATATTTAATTAAGGTAATTATATCTTAATTATTAATATAAATTTATATTAAAGTATTAAGTAAATTAAATTTAAAGTCTAATTCCTTAAATAATTTTATAAGTTATATTACTTTTTTAAATTTTTAAATTTAAATTATATATTTAACCTTATATAATAACAGAATAATAGTAAATTATAATTTAAATAATTAATTAATAGTTTTATTATAAAATAAGAAGAGGTATACTCTTATAAAGTATTAAGTCTCTTTATTAATTACTTAATTAATATTAATATATCTTATAAAGTTACTATTTAGCTTATAAGTAATATTAAAATTAATAATCTTTTTAAAGTATTATAATACTTACTTAATAATAGTAATATACTCTTTATTTAAATTTTAAGATCTATTATTTAATATTATTTACTTAAAGCCTTTTTTAATAATAATATATAATTAGATCCCTTAAGATTAATAATCTTAAAGTTATCTATATATATATTAATAATAACCTTTATAGTATAATTAATAGATAGAGTATAATTTATATCTATATATTTAAAACCTTTTATCTTAAGGTAAGTATAAATTATATAATATTAAATATAAAGTATTTATTTTAGCTTATATAATACCTTTATAAGGTAATAAATAAGGTCTATTAATTGAAGACCTATTTAATAATTAATTATTTATTTTATATAGATACTTTTATTTAAATAGGACTTTAGAAAGGCTATAATAATATCTATTTATATATAATCTAAGTTATAATAGGTAATAATAATGAATAGTATTTTAAATATTAAGTATTTAATAATAGAAGTAAAAGTCTTATTAAAATTTAATATTATATTATTAATTAAAATTATATATAACTTATTATACTTTTAATAATATTAAATTGTTAACCTTATATTTCTTTTTATAAACCTATTTACCTTTTAAGATAAGGCTATTAATAGGATAAGGAGTAAGCTTTAAAGTCTTAATCCTTTTAAATAAATTAATTTCCTTATTTATTATTTATTACTATCATTTATATTTAGACCTATTTATAACCTATTTATAAGTTAGTAGATTAATCTTATTATTAATTATAAAGGCTAAATATTACTCTTTTTAGGTAATAATAATATCTATAATAATATTTAAATTTAAATTTAAATTAAACTTATATATATTAGGATTATCCTTATATATTATAATTATTTACCTATAATATAGATATTTAAATACTATTATCTTATTATGTTTAGTATATATAATTACCTATTATACCTTATATCTTAATATTATTCTATTTATTATTTTTAAGAACTTTATAAGATAGTTATTAAATATATTAATAAGGAGTTAAGTTAATATATAAATTTAAGTATAACTTTAAATTATCTTTATATACCTCTTTAAATAAATTTTTATTATATAAATTTCTATTAAATTAACTTCCTAATCCTCTTATATCTTTTATTAAATTTAATTAGAAATTATCTTAAGTTAAAGAAAATAATAGAGAAGGTATTACTTTTATAAAATTAAGTATAATAATAATAACTTATAATAATAATAGAATATTTAAAATACCTTCCACCTCTTTTATAATATTATAAGTATTAGTAAGTAAGTTATTAAGCTAATTATTATCCTTAATATTAAAAATATTAATAAGATTAATTTTATTAAAAATTATATATAATTATCTCTCTTAAGTTACTAGATTTTAGATATATAATATTTTAAATCCTTTATATTTAATAAGATAATATTTCTTACTCCTTTTATTAAGTTTATTCTTAAGCTTCTTAGGTATATATACCTAAATAATATAATTAATTAAATAAAAGTTATTAAGGTTTAAATAAATATCCTCTTATCTCTTATAAAGAGTCTTTCTAAGTAAATAAGATATTAAAGTCCTATTTTTTTTAGAAAAACCTTTATATATAATAATTCTAATTATAAATAATTTAATAGCCTTATATTATATAATATAAAATAAGTATTATTTATAATAATATAATTCTAGACTTTACTAAGGCTATTCTACTCTAGTATATAAGTAATTATAAGTTATAAGTTAATATTATTCCTAGAATAAGATTTTAAATTGATTATTAATATACTTAAATTTATTATTAATATAAATAATTTTAACTTTATAATTTAATTAATTCCTAATAATATTTATAAGAATAATAAATTAAGTAAAGATATTATCTTTTTATTTAAGTATTTTACTTTAAGTAACTCTTATTACTTAATTAATAATAAATATCTAGAAGTATACTACTCTTACTTTAATAATATAAATTAGGCCTCTAATATTTATATAAAGCTTACCTAACTTTTCTATTACCTCTTATTATATAATATAAGGTTATTATTATATTTATTTATTCTTAATATATAAATTATATTAGGCTTTTATCTTAGACTTATACTTAAATAATAAGTTAATACTTATATTTATTAAATACTTAAAATTATCCTTATTTAAAAATCCTATTTATTAATATTAAAGCTTAATAGCTTCTAGGCTATAAATATAACTAATTATTATTATATATATAATAATATTAACTACCTATTAAATTATAAATATAAAATATAAAATATAAAATATAAAATATAAAATATAAAATATATAATTTATACACTTAATTATTATAGCTACAATTTAATTATCTTTTAATATATAATATTTATTATTAAAGAAGAAAATAGAAAACTATTTATTAATTATTTAAGAGATTAAGTATAACTTTTAAGATAGCTAAAGTATATATAAAATACTATTAATTACTATAATAACTATTTATTTATTAGGTAATAATAGCTTTAATTTAATAATTCCTTTACTAATTAAATAGATAATAGAGCTATTAATAATAGTAATAATTAAATAATTAATTTATAATTTAATAAACTCTTTCCTATTATAATATATATACTTAACGCTAAAGAAATCTAATATATCGGAGATAGTCCAGTTTACTAGTATAGAGGTTACTTCAAGCGCGAGTATACGAGTCCTAGGACTCTATATTAACTTAAAACTCCGCTAGGGCCTATATATAGCCTAGATTAAGGCGAAGGCTACTACCTAGTCTTAGGCGCTTAAGTATTTAATAGATTTAACCTAGGGCGTAACCTTTATAAGGTATAAGATAGTATATAATATAATAGTCTATTTAATACTTATATTTATAGCTCTAATTTAGCACCTTCTAAAGGGAATAGCTAGCGCCGTAGAAACCTATACACGTATACTTAAAGTAATATAGAATAATTATCTAAGATTAGTCCTTAATACGTATAAGGTGACGCTAGTACTAATATTAGAGGCGGAGGCCGTAATCTCCTTAATTTAGGTATAACTTAATAATTTAGTAATAAAGTACTAAGTACTCTATAATACTTACGCGAGTATAATAGTAGGGAATAAAAAGATCCGGCGCTAGTTAAGGGGGAAACGCGGTTAAACTAGATATTAGGCCCTTACTCTAATATAAGAGAAGGAGAAATAGGCCCTATAAGAGCTTAGGATTATAAGTTAGAATTAAGTAGTAATAGGTACCTAATAAAGGGCCTATTAATATAACCTTATAAAGGATATTAAGGAGTTTTAGGATATTAATAATATCTTAATAAAGGTAAAGGATTAAAAGTAACTTTAATAGGAGGATTAATAAGAGGCCTATTAAGCTATTATCTTAAAGGGAAGCTAGGAGCTAATAATAAGGGGCCTCCTTTTAAGTAATTATATTAACTATTACTAGGGCTTATAAAAGGTAGAAAGCTTAATAGTAATCTAACTTTATAATAAGAAGAATAACTTTAAGGCGTTCCTATTTAAAGTTAATATCCTAGGAATTTAGGACTCTAGATATAATTATAGTTAGGTAAGATAAGATATAAGGTATATCCTCCTCTTCTATCTAAAATTATAAATATTAAGGCTAGACCTAGTTAGGGAGGCTAGAACCTATAACTTTAAGGAAATATTAACTGGACTAAGGGGTATTTATATAATAGCCTATTAATTAATAGGAATAGGCTACCTAAAGTAATTCTAACTTATTAAGCTTTAACTAGAGTAGATAAAACTCCCCTAAGAGGTAGTCCTACCACTAAAACTAATAAAGGTACTAAAAATAAAGTAGAAGGGGAAGAAAGTAAATAAAGGGCTATATAAATATTATTAATTAAACGCGTTAGATATTATAATCCTAGTAAAAAGGGCTTATTAAGTTACCTAGGAAGTAGAATATTATAGGGAAAAGAGATAATAAGTAGGAGTTTTTAACTATAAAAGGTTTCTCTTACGCCCTACTATAGTAGGTAATAGTAGCTCCGCTACTATCCTACTAGAGAGGGGTATCTTAGCGTGAAAGACCACCCTTATTAGTATTAATAATACTAGAATAGGCGTATAAATAATTAATCAATTAATATATATACTTAAAGTAGCTAGAGTTTATAATCTAATTAATAAACTTTATTAATAGTCTAGTTTTTCTAAATTTAGTTATATAAGACTTAATAAATAAGGATAATTTATAAGGTAAAATCTTTATAATATTAATTTCCTTATATTAAAGTAAAGAGAGATTAATTATATTAATCTTATTACTTTACTTACTACTAAAATTAAATAATAACTTAAGTATAATTCTTAGGACTTTATTAAAATTATCTTAAACTCTTAAGTATATTATAATCTTAATTAATAGCTTAATTAAATAGATAAAAGCTATTTATTTAATATTTATATTTCTCTTACCTAATTTAGATAGGAGATTATTAATATTTAAGCTCTAAAATTCTTTTACTTTTTATTCCTTTAAGATAAATATTATTATATTAATATATAACCTTAATAATAAATCTTATTTATTATTATTTATAACTTTTCTAATATTTAAATTATATACTTTTTAAACGTAGCCTTTTATTTTGAATATAGTATCTAATAAGTCTTTAATTAATAATAATATACTTAACCTCCTTTATTTTTTAAATACTTAGGATACTTAGGGGGAGGTTTCTTCCTTATATAATTAATATTTAATTTACCTTTTCCTTTAAAAGCTTCCTTATTAGAGCTATTCTTATCTTATAATTAATTATAAGTTTTATTATCTTATTAAAGCTTCTTTACCTAGGTAATTATAATAGCTATTAATTAATTAAATTAATCCTACTTATATAAATACTCCTCCTTATATAATATCCTAATAATACTATTAAAGATAAGCTTAATTATTTTTAGGATTATTATAACTTAATATATAAAGTCTTTAAATTTACTATTTAAATTATTTAATAATAATAATATCCTTTATTATATAAAGATTCCTCCTTTTAAGTTATTAAGGTCTTTACTTCTAATTTTAATTATAATAATAAATATATTAATTAAACATTTATATAAGATAAGAGTTATATTAATAAGTTTATATATTAATATATAATATATTATAAAACTTAACTCTTAATAGACTTCTTTAAATATTATTTATATCTTATAAGTATTTAATAGATTAAGTATATATTTTATTATCCTATTATTATATTCATATAATATAAGGCCTTTAGCCTTCTTATTTTCCTTCTTTTATATATATTATCTCTTATAGACTTTAGCTAATTAGCTTATTATAAGTTCTTTCTTAATAATCCTATTATTCTTATCTTATACCTCCCTTTATAAGATAGGATATAAGAATATTCTATTAATTATATCTAAATAATTATTATAAAATAATATATTATTTATTTTAATTAATTAGGGATAATAGTTACTAGTACCCTTAAGGTTAATAAAATCTAATATTATACTATTATTTAATATTATTTTTAATATATTTAAGAATAAATATTTAATTATATATAATTAATAAGTTTAAGAGATGTTAAGAAAGAATTAGGATTTTAATAGATTATTTATATATTAATAGTATAAGTATCTTTATAAAAATATTTATAAGTTAAGACCTTATTACTTTCTTAATAAGTATAGTATTTATTAATAAGAATAAATTAATATAGCTATAGTATTATACTAGGCTTATAACCTATTAAAGATATAGGTAAATTAGCCTACTTATTACTCATAAGTATATTAATTAATTAATACTAAGAGACAGGAGGTCTACGTATCTAGACTATTTATATGCCAAGCATGCCACGCATACTAAGCATATGGCTGATTTCTAACAGGAGCAAACATCACGGCGAAAGAGTCTGATTATGAAGCTATCATTGATTGACGAACAATGATCCATTCAACGGCAATTGAAAAAATTTGCTGAGCAGAATGGCAAAGGCGGAGTGACAAGTTTGGGAGATGAAATTCGTGCCCAGCTGGCTCGTTAGCACCGGTGTCCAAGAAGCCAGAAGGGAGGATCCTCAACACACATCGAGCTATGACAACGATGCATCTAACTAGCTCGCACTAAGCCTCACCCGACTCCTAATCCTCGCCCGCCCAATCAAAATTCCATCTCTCCGAACATCAACATCAATCTCCCCAAACCGATCCATCTCAACCATCCACGTCGTCAGCATCCGCATACTTCTAATAAGATATTTATACTTCAAAAGCGGATTTCCCCCAGCATCGTACTCTGTAACGACCTCAACCTCCGGCCGCACCAAACGAAGACAATAGGTATTCGGCCCATTCTCCGCCCCAAGCACCATGACATTTATCGCGGTGCCAAAAACAGATCTAGCACTAATAGCCGCGCCATCGTACCTTGGTACAATAGTCAACCTCGCCGTATCGAGCAGATCCACCGCTACAGTAGAATTCAAGAAAATCCCGGAACCGCCGACACCTACCGTTCCATTCGACCTAACATCACCTCGCCCTTGCTTCCTGTCAACAAGCTCAACGCTATCAAGCGGAAAATCACAATTCGCAACATCCACCCTCCCAGCAAAATCCTCCCTCCAAAAAACCCTCCCAATAATCGGCCAAAACCCCGCCTTGCGCACAGCCCCAGCCGTAAGCTGCAGGCCCCAAATGGCATAGCGCACCTGTTGCGCCGAAACCTCAATGTACAAATCATATTGCGGTAAAGACCACGTGTTGTGCGGATAACCGGGCAGGTGCGCGCTCTGGTCGCGGAAGCACAGGTCTTCGAGGGCGGTGACGGCGTTCATGTAGATTGCGATTTCGTCCATGGGAGGGCCGAAGTCGTGCGTGGTGCTGAATTCGATGCTGAAGGAGCTGGGAGCGGCTAGGGTGGTTTTGTTGGATATACTGTGAGGGTTAGGATGAGGTAGATGATGTCTTGTAAGTTTTTTATGCAGCAGCACCCACCTGTCGGGAAGAAAGAGAGCGGATGTATTCGAGGGGATCATGGATAAAGCACCGCATGTTGTGGTATGAAGTAGCGCAAAGGAGATGATAATGAAAAGCTGCTCCATTGCCATTGCCCTAATGAAGAGATCCAACCCATAGAGGGCCGTGCGATTTCCAAAGGTACCTTTGCCAGAATTTTGCTGAAGCCATAATTCTTCAAGTCGATCGGGACTTCCAATGCAAGAGGGAACACGGGAGGCGAAAGAGCGGATGTGCGCCAGTGGAATGCGCAACGCGGGTCGCTATACACATATTGGCGTCACCTCCTCTCGATAGTGGTAATTCCCTTCTCTTGAGAGGAATCTCGACCTACCCTGCGAGTATCATGGCTATGCTTCATCTATATCCAGAGAGGCCCGACGACTGGAGACTTTGTGTACTGGACAGACGTTTATTGTATATTGCAAGACGTATATATTGCAAATCGACTGGACCCATTGCCTGTTTCAGACCGATCTAATGACGCAACGATAGCATAGCCCCGCGATTAATGCTAGGCCAGACCTTCTACTCCAATTGAGTACGTCTAATCTGGAGTCCGGAGGAGAGGACAGTCGGCAGAGATAGATTGACTAGGTCATCACGTGATCTCATCCTTAGCTTGCGCTAACGGAATTCATCCCGCAGGACGCGCTCACTCGGCCCACCACCAACATAGCTATTACAAGATTGCATATTCACACTGCTTCAGTCCTCCAGATATGGCTCGACCGTACCCTCTCTTACGATAGCGGCTGAAGGTCTTCGCCTGGTGTCAGAGATAGCGACCTTCTTCCAAGAACCCAACCCAGAGCTTGAAGCAGGCGTTTTTACTGCCAGTAGTATACTTGAAGGAACACAGATGTCTCTTGCGAGGCTGAAAAAACCTCCGCAGACGGCCTCTTTCAGAAATCCACGATCGAAGTAAGGCGACATGCTGCGCTGTACAGCACCGTCGTGGGAGCACTGATGGACGTACACAAAGATCCTGCGGAAGATTAAGGGAAGTGGAAGCAGCGATTCATGAAGAAGATCTCTTGGTTGTTCTACTTTCACCCCTGCTTGAAATCCTTGCATGGTTGTCCCTGGAATTTAACAGCACAGGGGTATAATTGCTGCATTGAGTGCTACAACACGACTGTCAGGGACCAGAAATCATTTGATTTCGGAAACATATATTCAGAGCCCAGCCACCACGATGGGCGCTTCCTCATCGGAAACCTGCTTAGCGGTTTGGGCTTGTTGAGCGCGTTTCTCTCCTGATACTCACTCTGAGCGATCGATATCAGCGGGTTTCCAATTCGATCACGTGCATGTTTGCTGGTTTGATCGATTTGTCTTTATCACATCTGATTGCATTGTCTGTCAATCAAAACTTAGCCAATCTGTCGTCTATATTACAGACATCCCCTAGCAGCTACACCATTCTTGCTTTTTCATCGCCGCTGTGCACCTCGCTAAAAGTCGCAGTGTTTGAAGTTGAAATTTGGGAGAATAGTATCTAGCCTCAGACGAGTTATATCGTTGATTCTGTTTTGTTACGCTGTCATATAAGGGGTTGGTCGTTCCACGAATATCTTTCAGCGTTCGGAGATCTCCAAACGCTCGAACAATATTTGCAATATTCTGATCATTACCAGCTCAGATCCCACTTGTCTCGGCTGCCCTTCAGCTTTTACCGTCTACTGCATTATCCTCGGCTTCATGAAAGAGTGGGTTGCAGCGGTCAAAAGTATGAAGAAGCTCAATGACAGGATCAATATTGACAAATCTATATCAGCTCACTATTATATAAAGAAATGAACTTGGGCTGCTTCCCGTCATGCCAACTCATGGACTGGCTACTCAATTGGTCCATAGCTGCAACCTGGCTTGGATTCGGGCGGATCTAGCAATATGGACTTGATAAAGAGGTTAGCCAAACAAAACAAGTCGAAGTTCACCACCTTCGCTGAAGTAGAGCCATTGGAAAAAGAGCATTCGGACGAAGGATCAGTCGTGTTTTTACGCCACGTCGTCAAACGATCCACCCGAAAAAAACTTATTTGGCCTGTATTATACTCCGCTAAACTCTTGTTTTACAGATCTACCTGCAGAGAAACATTTCTTGGCTTGAGTTTTCCTCAACCAACTCTTTGTTCTAACACAGGCGGGAAGGGTTTCAAATCTGGTTATGTTATTTTCCTCATCGAGTCATGTCAAATGCGGTTGTGACACTATTCTCCTAATAGAGGTTCAACACGAGGTTTCAGCAATTTCCACCGTCTATAAAAATATCTCGCTACATCAATTGCTCCATCCTTCAAACACAGAGCCAACCATCAACAACTAGCAACATCACCACACCTTACTTGCGCATTATCACAAGGTTTGAACACCTTTCCTCTACTACCCTCATTCGTCCACTCTCGATAGGATCAACATCGCTGTGATCATCACCAGCTTCGAAGATGTCTTGGTCCACGCCCCCTCCTATTGCCGCATCCAATCCCCAAGGCTCTTCGGGCTCCCAACATCAGCGTTTCAACTTCATAGGCCTCGCTCCGGAGATCCAACACATGATCTTCGAGTACGCCCTCCTCAGCGACGACAACAAAGCCTTGCGGTCTCTAACGGAAATGTCAGATACATACTCATGGCACACCATTCACAACACCACCATGTTGCGTGTATCACGCAGTATCCATGAGCAAGCCCTGCCAGTCCTCTACACAGAAAACCGGTTCCACCACTCGGTACGACAAGATATCCGAACAACACAGCTTTTCATCGACACTCCATTGTTCCTCATGCACCTGCACCAAATGAGGAGCGTCAGCTTGGATTTCAGCGGCCAATACTACTGCCGATATGATCAAGTTGGACACAACGAATATGCGGGAGAATTGATCCCGATATATCTCAAGCAGCTCTACAAGCAATGTATCCATCTTCGTCACCTGAGTTTACAATTCATGCTACCGCCCCCTACCATCTACCTACATCCAGCCGCAGACCTAGAAGAGACAGATCTGCCTTGCAAAGAGTCCACTACTGCGGCTCTGCTTGAGCTAAAAGCTCGCCTTGAAACGCTGACGATCGTTGAATATGGCGAACTGGATACAGTGGAAGACTTATGTTTGGCTTGTGCTCCGAGAGAGGAATGGGCGAGGGGTACCTCGCGCAGCTGGGGCGACGATGTGTTGAGAGTGGAGTTTGCGGATGCGTTTGGTGATTGGGAAAGGGGGGTTGGTGTTGGGTGTTCGGAGATTTGCGTTTGGAAGTGGGTAAGGACTTGATGAGGTGATAATTGGCTGGAGGATGTGGTCGCTGGCGTGGCTGCTGGTTTGATCATTGTATCATCCTAGCCAAAGGATGTATTGCGAGAATCGAGGCGAAATGGATTAAGAGTATATAAGCTAATTGTTGGACACTTGGGCAGGAGTTCATCGATATCAATCAGCCTGTCTCCAGAAAACTCCTTCGACCAAGTTTGGAGATGATACCCACCCCACTTTTCGAAATCCCCGCCCCAGCACACACCACCTTCCACATCCCCCATATCTTCAGATCTTCCCTTTACAGATCCACAGCTAGTACCCTAACCCAACCGAGCACACCGACTCCTCCACCCGTGAGATCACCTCATCCGATATCAACGCCGAGAGAAGAGGGTATTGTAGTCATAATTGGGCTTCGGGGGGTTTATGACGGCTTGATATGTACTCTAGTTCTTTCTTTCTTCTGTCGGGGTGGGATCGTGGGATTGGTGTATATTGTATAGGGATCTGTGCGCGGACTAGGTGGGTGTTGGATTTCTGGGAGTGTGGTTGATTGATTCATCTCTCCAATATTTAAACATAACCCGAGAACAAAGACGCAGATCTCGCCAATTTGTTTGGCGTAACACCACATTTATATTATTAACGATGTAGGGTCGCTTCATTATAAACCAGCTCACGGCTTTTGCATGTTTGGGAGTTTCATTGTTGGTGATGAGGCTTTGTTGAGGAGGATGTGGGTGCATATACTGCACTGCACTATTGGATTTCGGAAGAAAGGGTTTGCGGGGTGGGGGGAAGGAGGGTTTGGTGGGATGGGGGGAGTGGTGAGGGGTGAGAAGGTGGAGTAGGTGGAGTGGAAAGTGGGGGATGTAGGGAGGTTTGTGTGGTGTATCTGGGTGCTGGTATGGTGTTGCGTTCGGGTGGCGCTAGCGTGTTCCAGGGGTAGAGTTTGAACGGACGCAATGGGGTCTGGGTGTGTTTCCCACAGTCCAAGATCATGCCGGATGTACTTCGCACAGTGGGAATGAGGATGGTACTATGGGTATATTTTCTAGCAACGAATCAATATACTGTACCGCATATTACATCATATAGTCGCATATCTCATGTCTCCGACTCCATTAACGATACCCTCCTTTACTTCAAAGGCCCCTCACTGTCATCGTCACCCTTATGAGTGGGCAAGCCCATCTCCATGCTTACGCTCGCATCGCCCGCATCACTCAGATTCTGATGCCACTTTGACGACGGAGAAGAGTCCGGAAGAGCCTCGCGCCTCGAGTTGCTTGGCCATACCGGCTGTTTGCTAAACCCAGTGCTGCCCGACTTCCGTGTTGACAGCTTCCCGGTGAAGAAGAGGTAGAGCGGTCGCAGTATGGGCGCGTTTGCGCACATGATGCCGATGTTGACTTCGGGTCTGTTTGGCGGGGATCAGTCAGCACTGCCTTTAATACGTCGTTAGTATATCTCAGCTGCGCTACTCACATTCTCCACCCAACGTTGGCGACGAGTTCCCCTGTTGCGCGTTAGCTTTGTGTAAACCGGCATGCCAAAGGGCTGAGGAAGGTTATTACGTACAACTTGCGTCTTTAGCTAGAAGGGCCCCTGATAGACCTGTGCGGATGGCGCAACAAATGGCCGTACTGTGGGTCGTCTCGTCAGTGATCAGACAATTCAATAGATAACACACAGTCATACATTACCCCCAATCCCATCAAAATGCTCAGTCCGATCTTGGTCTTCTTGTTGATCTGAAGGTTGCGAAGAAAGAAGGCTGGAAGCGATGCGCAGATGAGATCTGAAATGACAGACAAGACTACCCAGTGTCAGAGACAGGCAATACCGCGATCGAGGCCAAGAAGTTACCTCCGTGAGCAATGATGATGTTCATAAATTGATGTTTCGACAAACATGTTCCTTGGACCTTCACACTCCACCAAGCACCGAGCGGCCTGCAAATGCCAAGAAGCAGGAAAACGCTGATCATGCTGAAAAGAACCATTGCCGCGATCAATGCGTACATGGCCCTTGTGACCGTCCTGGTATTCACGATGCGGAGTAGAAAGAGACAGATCGAGACTTTGATCAGCATGCACGTAATGAAGATTTGCACGAAGTCGGTCCAGCCGAGAGCTTCGAAACCCTTCAGTTGCGTTGGAGTCAGGAAGTATGCGTGTCTTCCCAAGCCATCGATAACCCCTGCGGTGACGAAACCGCTCCCCATGATAGTTGTGACCTGGGCGTTGATTCAGCAACTTTGCGCCCGGAGATGGTGATCGATTACTTACCATAGCTATAGATATCATGAGGTCGTCCCATCCCAGATTACGAGTAACGCGCATTCGTATCCAGAGACGAATAAGTGTAGAGATCAAGGCACCTGCGACGAGTACGAAGCAGAACGGGATCAGCCACCATCCATGATCATGGTCGCCGTCAGGAGGGCGGGTGAAAGTTTCTTGCTTCATATTGAAGACTTGGGCTGGTCAGTTTGGTTCGAATGTTTCCAGACAGTAAGATCAGTCAAAAATCCCTGCCGGTTACAGCATACTCGTTCTTATCCAAAGGTATAAGAGAGTTTCAAGAGAAACAGGTATATTGTGGATCACTATCCAAGAGAATGAATTGGCAGGTCGAGTCCAAGGCTGCTCGCCTATCATATCATCACGATGACCACAGACAAGGAACGCCCCGATGGCGGGCTGGGACGCTAGAGTGATGGTGTAGCCGTAGTGCAGGAGATAGTAATTGTCTGGCAAGCTGCTCTTTTGGAACCTCAGACATTCGCGGGAACATTGATTGCTATCGGCCCAACACTGACCAGGGCCACAAGGCTCTTTGTCTATGCATTATGTATTCTGCAACTGTCTCTTGCGGTGACATTCTTATTGATGGATACGAAACCTTGTTTGTCGGATCATGTTTCATGAGCTTGCAGATCCGCCATGTGGTGTAAACCACCGCTGGAGGCAGGTACGGGCGAGAAGTGACGGGAAACCAGCTGCCAATCATCCAAGGTATTGAAGCCGGGGATGGGACCACAAAGAAGCTTAGCTTAAGCTCACAGTTGCCGGCCGAATCAGGCGGGCCGCGCATGTCGTCCGATTAGCTTGCTACAGCATATGGCGCACACAGGTCTGTGTCGCACTGAGGGGAAAGAATAGGCACATGCTGGTATTGAAGGGGAACATGACGAGCTCCCGTGCCGTCTCACACTGTCGTGAATGTTCTGAGTGGCCCGCCTATTGATTTGAGCCGCGCCGCTCGGGATACACAAAAGCGCTCGAACACGAAGATTGGTGGGGGTGGTGGGGGAGAGACGCTTGATCATATTCTTGCGTAAGTGAGCTGTAGCTACCGTTGTCACGATACAATACTTGATTGTCAACAACCATGAAGAAATGAGGCTAAGTCGTCGATTACTTCCCTTCGAAAAGGTCACGTGCAGAACTAGACTCTTGGCGCCCGCGGCGCTTGAAGGCTGCTTCCTCACGAGATTACCTCTACACTATTCAACTTCCTTGGTATTGGTGCAATGGCATCAACGATACCTCGTCCTGCCGAAGTCTTGTCCTTGACTCCCATCCAGATGGATGTGGTACCAATTGCATCGCCACAGAAAGGACTCTTTGACGGGGTATCTTCGTACATCGAGCTGCCTCTGCGCAATCGAGAGACAAGAGATCACTAGCCACGAAGAGACATACCGTCTTCCCGCGAGAAGTCGCGGGCTATGCAACATTTCGATCGTCTTCACCGCCTGCCCCAAGCGGCTTCTTTGCCACGCGCCAAATCGCAAAGTCAACACCTCTGCGACAACACTCATGATGCCACCCGTCCTCTCGAATGTATACACAAAGCATACATCACCACTGTTGACCTCTGCGAAGCCGGTCTACACACATGGGTAGCGCACATCGGTACAACGTGAGCACAATGTGATTGTTGAAGACACAGATATACTGCGGATGTCCGACGCGACTCTCCAGCTATAAGGTCAATGCCAAATGGAATGCGAAATATCCACGGATGCTTTCCCGTGGCACATCATATGCTGGCTAGGTACTATCCACGGGGTGTTTTGTGGGGACTCCAAGCTTTGGTCTTCCACCTGGATCGGATCCCGGACGGGCGGGAAAGATGCGGACACATGGCAGTGGTTGGATACACAAGGCTTGGGAAAGGTATTCGGCCATCATAAGCGGTATAAGGGCTGCACGAGCACACAAGAACATCCGATGCGAATTTGGTGCATTGGGTATGGTCTTCACAAGACGAAGAGCGGTGTTTCACGAGACTCCAATGAATGCGTAGAACCATACAGATCAGGAATGGCCGCTTGGTTTGGTACTCTTTTGTGAGAGCATGAGAGCATTTACGCCCCTCGCGGCGGGGCAGGTACAGTGTATGAGTCTCATACCGCATTGTCATGCGTTGGGTTTGCGAGGGTCCCGTTTTCTCTTTGATCTGCTCATTTCCAAGTTTTATGTGGCATTATTTACTGGCTTTCTAGCGTCTCATTGATTTCGCTCCCATACAACGTTTGCTGTACTCGGGAACCCAAATATCTGTATACTTCCTTTGCCTTCCCAATGGCTCCACCTTGTTGAATGGGTAGGCACTACTCAAGCAGCAGCTCTTGCCTGTTTCATCAGGTGCGCTAGCTAGGCTTTTCGTGCTGGGGACGAGCTTGGATTTCGCCCAAAGAGGCTTTTTGTGCTATCGACGGAGCATACGTTGTTTGCTTTGGAGTTTGTCGCTTTCTTTCGAACAAGCCGAAGTCTTGGCTGCTTGGGTCAGGCACTACGAGTAGAGCGGGTTCTTCATGAGTAGCCCTGAGGACTCGGGGAGCTCGCCTTTCGGAAACAACACGATCTTCCCACAATGATTCAGCTTCAGT
>JAABUL010003509.1_pt1 | contig 23157 bp, 7 predicted proteins | sample 5559151 | NCBI WGS metagenome assembly JAABUL01 (sample SAMN10711876, study PRJNA513368) | rock metagenome | isolation source: Antarctica rocks | place: Antarctica: Victoria Land, Pudding Butte sud | reverse complement strand
CTGCAAGTGCAATGTTTTAATCCCATCACCTTACTGTGGGGCAAAGTTTTGAAATTTGGTCACATGATGCATCATTCTTGGCGGCACATAACTACCAAGGAATCGCTTAATTGTGTCCCAGTATAATGTAGATTCACTTTCTGGACCAGACCTAACAAGCTGTTCACCCACCTCCGGTCGCATCTAGGTGTCATGCAATAGCCTTCCAGCTGTCCTCACCCGCTATGCACGGTAGAGTTCGGCGACGAAAGCCTCTTCTTGTATCATCTCAAAGACTTGCAAGGTCTGCCTGTGCCAGAAGCTTTCTACCATAAAGCGCGGAGTCAGTCCAACACACTGGCGTCTATCAAGTTGGACCATGCCATTACGGTCCAGAAGAGAAAGAGGGACCAAGATCAGAAAGCAGCGCTGCACAAAGACATCGCGTCTTCCATCCAATCCGCCAAGCCAAGCAACCGACTCCGCCGCAACGAGCGACAGCCGATCAAACCGGGTCAATACATGTACGCATTCATCACGCATGTGTACATTTATTCGATCATCAATGACGAGGGTGACGACAACAACTCTGGATTCCCTATTCTACCTGGTTTCTTACTCTAGAGCAACAGCTGGACCAAGGATGTCTCGAAAGCGTAAGTAACCGTACCTTCGAAGAGTACTTTGATGGCATCATAGATGAAGCCATATCTCTGTGTTGGCTGCAGTCTTCCATCCTGCCTTTCCGCTCTGGTGATTATCATCTGGTAGATATCAAACGTGGAGCTCCGAACATCGTCCCATGTAAATTTCCCGCAAAGATTTGAACGCTCGCCTGAGGTCCACAGCAACGGTGCGCTTTCCATTGCTTATTGAGACGCGATATTGTCAACAGGACGTCATTGTTCTTCGAAATCGTACTCCTCGTATCTAAGATGGGCGAAATGAGGCGGTAACGGTGACGAAAGGTGATATGGGTTGTCCCTAAGCAGTAGAGGTTCAGTCAGTCTTCTCTGTCTCGAGGTACGAATCTTAGACCTTGTATTCTTGGGATCTACTCAAGGGTTTTTGAATGATCTGCCAAAACACGTTCGCACAGAGCACCTTACTTACCACCGTGCATGATGGCGTGTTTTCGACCAATTGATGCCAGGACAGCTACCATTATTGAGCTCGAGATGACGGTGACTGTCGAGGATGCGTTTCGGATCATAAACTTCGCCCGTGGGAAAGTTGCCTGCATGGATTCGGAGTCAGCATGTTCTTCTTTTGTCAGTATCTCAATTGGGAGCCTTTACGATCCGGTCGTGTCTGAAAGCTCGATTTGTCCTCAGGAGGAGGTCGCAAAACCTCAGGAAGGAATACTTACAACGCACGAAACATTTACCTTCAACAATATCTTGGATGGCTTGTGGGAATACTTCAGAGAAGAAGATTCCCCCGCGCCTGATCTTGTCAAAGGTTAAGTCCAAGGATTCTTCCGCGTACCGTTGGCTTAGAGCTGTCTGCCATGCAGCATCCTTCTTCACTATTTCAAATAACTCTGAACTCTGATCGAGAGCAGGATCCCCATCCAGAGTAAGAGAGAACGATCCAGCTGGCATACCGTTGGCGATCAGATGATGCGCTTCGGTAATCCACTTGCAGCAGCGCTCCCCCACCTTTTGAGTGGCCTCTCTATCGAACAGATCCTCCTCATCGGCAATTCTCTCCAGGCCCCAATCAGTCAAGACTTCGTCCTCCTTTCGTCCTAACCAGCACGCGTTGGTTTCGAAGCGTTCGAGGACGAGGATTCTCCACCAGGAGACTCGACGCTAGGTAAAACGCCCGGGTTAGCTTCGATTTCAAAAGCGATCAGAGCCAGCTATGAGATATGATTCAGATACGGAGATTCGCAATGTTAGGTCCGAGACTCTGACAGTGATCCGATCTAGATTCAAGGAACGCCGTTCTTGACTTACCTCGATTCGGAGATTTGGGTTTTGCAAGCAAAATTGTATTAGGCCTAGACCATGACATTCCGGTCGTCCAATCGATAGCCGATCTTCGGTTAGAACAACATTCCGGATCCTGAGAAGTGCTTGTGGAGGGAGAGACTTGAAAAACTCGATAGCGACAGCGGCAGCCGAGAACCGCCACTTGATGCGTTTCCAAACAGGGCTTTCGCGAAAACCATCAGCGCGAACGTCGTCCAGTTGTGCAAGTTCATCATCTGAAGGTACAGTCCAAGGTTTAGGGCTGGAAAGCAGGAATTCACTCCGGACGAAGGGAACAATTTCTGGCTGACAGAAAAGGTGCTTCTTCTTGTAACACCCGTCCCTTTGTTGGCGATCGCAGAAGTCAACATAAGTATTTATGAAGTCGGTGTCCTCTGATAGAACTTCGATGAGATAGTCAAGGAAGCCTCGAAAGTATGATTCTGCCACGCCCCATCGATCCGGAAACCGATCGCTGGCGCTGCCCATAATCTCCCTCCCCCTCAATCTCGGGAGTAAAGACTTGAATTGTGGATATCTTTGAGTGATCTTTGCGTCCACGTCCTTGGACTTGAAGTCGCCAAGAGGTTTGTTTCTCAGAGCTTCAAGGAGGGAGATCTTGTGATATTCCATCTGTTCACAGAGTATGTTGAAGTGCCCTGCTCTCAAGCGTTCGGCTTCCGAGTATCCGGTTGTGAAGTTGAGAACATTACTCTCAAGTGCGAGGTGATGCATCTCCGCCGCCACGGACTTGAACGTTAATGATAATGCCAGGTCAATAGATCGATTCCCGAGAGCTCGAAATTTGCAAGACTCAAAGTCGAAATAATAGTCATCAGATTCATAGACGTAGAAATAATAGATTGTATCCCGCAACTCGCGAGATAGACGAAAAAAGAACGACTGCATACTTGCGATAGCAAATCGAGTAACCAAGATAACAACAGATTTTATTGGGATAGTCTAGTTTCCTATTTTCGATAGTCTGATTAGCCACATAGTTACATTAAATCCTCGCATTGCGCAACTTATCTAATAAATACTATTTCTAATTAAAAATATCTTGTTGTTGTTGTCGTTAATTGTTTATAGTCTTATTAACAATATTTTTAATAAAGTTTTCAATTCAATATAGTCGATATCTTTGTTAATTCAATATATTAATAATATTTTATTCTTTATTTTCTCTTTTTATATTAATATCTTTATCTATTATTATTATTATTATTATTATTTTTACTAGTCTATATATATTATTAATATATAGTTTAGTATAGTTTATATTATTGTTAATTTTAAAAATAGCAATTATAATATTGTTAAAATAGTTGTTGCAAACTTTAAATATTGCAATACTTAATTAATTAAATTAGATTATTAAAATTATTTTGTCTATTTGTCGATTTCTATATTTATTATTTTTTTATCTTTTATATTTATATCTTTAGTTTTGTTAGTATTAATTAGTTTTGTTAGTTTTGTAATAATATTAGACAATTAGTCTATTATAATATTTTTAATATAATTTAGTATCTTTAGCAAGAAAATCTAATAATAAATTAAATATAACAAAATATAGAAACAAAGAAATTAAAAACTATTAATTATATTAATAATAATAATAGTTTCTTAAAGTTATTTACTAATTACAATATATTCTTTGTTTTTTTTATTATTTATTTTGTTTTCTTTTTTAATATTATTGTTATTTATTTTATTTTTATCTTTTTTTTTGCAAATATAATTTTTTGTTTTTGCAATTTTACTTTTAACTATTTCTTAAATTTCTTTTATATATATTTAATAAACTTTGTTGTAAAATAAAATATCTAATTAAAATACTATTAATTGTCTAGCTTTATTAATATTATTAATATTAAAAAAACAAAGATTATTTAATTTCTTTAACTAATAATTGTTTTTAAAATTAGCAACTTGTTATTTAATTAATTAGAATTAATATTTTTTGTATTAATAAAAAATTTAGAAATCTTAAAATTTAATAAATTTACAATTAGAAACTAATTTATAGATTTAATAAATTTAAACAAAAAATTAAATAAAAAAAGATTTATTTTTATTTAATTTTTATTTACAAAAATAAATTAAGTATATTTTCTAATATTTGTTATTAATATAAATAAACTATTATTAAAAAGATTATAAAATTATTTCTATTTTTTTTCTTTAAAAAAGAAATTATTAATTTAATTAAAATTTAATCTATAATTTATTTTTTAATTTTTTTTTACAATAGTTTACTTTTTAAATATTTTTTTTGTAACCTTAGATAGTATTGATGGATGATTGAGATTGGGGAAGAACCCTTGATAAATCCTGAATGTGAGGATTATTAGCGACGAGCGCAGCCAAGAAATACATGTTGAGACAACATAGCGAGCTGAGACTCTCGTCAACCGACCGCCGCTAGCATAACCACAGCCTCGGAAGCTCGACACTTGCCCGTGTGGACATTATTTACGTAATTTGTTGCAAAAATTCGTTAAATTAAATGCTAAATTACTTTTTTTATAATTTGTTTCTCGTTAAATGTTTTAAAGATTCTTCGAAGCTCTTTCTTAAAGTTATTGAAATTTGTGAACATTATATAAGAATTTTCGTCATAATTCTTTAGATATTTTCATAAGTTTAATTTAAATCAATGCTAAACTCTTTTTTTAAAAAATGTTAATGCGAAAATTGGCTATTCTGTTGTTGTTACCCGTTGACACATTGCTGATATTGCCATTTCTAGTCTCTCAAAGACGCCATAGCGAATATAGCGACCTCTAGTCTGTCACGATGGATCGAAATCGGCCCTTCCCAGCTCGAGGGTGGCGTGATTGCGCTCTACATCAAGCCCGAGGTTATATTAGAAATCGAATCGAATTGTCAAGAATATCAAGATTACTAAAAATAGTATAAAATAAGTTTAAATTTAGATTTTTTATTATTTTTTAGATAATATATAATATAAAAACAATCTACTATATTTATTAATTAAGTTAAATAGATTAATTATTTCTATTAAATTATTAATAAATTATTACTAAAAATAAAATAAATTACTACTAAAAATAAAATAAATTACTAAAAATAGTAGTCTTAACAATTCGAATCGATTTTTTGAGTCGAATTTCGATTTTAACTCTAGAAATCGAATCGAATTGTCAATTCTAACATTAGAAATTGAATCAACAATTCGATTTTAATCTTTGGAATTAATTCGATTCAATTTGGATTAAATATTTGATTCGAACTTGATAACTCGATTCGACGCAATTAGTCTACTAGTATCTAATTTAGTTTTTTATTTAATAAAGTTCTCTATCTTTTTTGCAAATAAAATCGAATAATATTTGAAATTCTTTAAAAATTTTGTTTTTATTATATTGTGTTTTTTGTTATAATATTTGTTATTTTTAATATTAATAGATATTAAGAATTCTATAGTGTTTTTGCTATTATTAATTGCAATTAGCAATAATTTCTATTATCTAATATAGTTTTTAAAATAATTATAAAGTTATTAAAAATATATTAAAATTATTAAAATTAAAATATCTTTTGTAGCACAAATATATAAAAGATACTTATATAAAAAATTATATTATAGCAATAATAAATACTAAAACAAATATTTATTATTATTTTAAAATTTTTGTATCTTATTTGTATTAATTTTATTATTTAATTTTATTTTATTTTATTTTATTATTACTACTTATTTCTTTATTATTTTGTTAATTACTTTATAAATTAATTTAAAATTTATTTAATAAAATACTCTAATATTTATAATTATTAATTGCTTTACTCTTTTTTTATTAATTATTTTTTTATAATTTTGTTTTTTTATTTTATTAATTTTGTTATACAAATAACTAATTAATTAATAAATATATATTTAGATACAAAAATTTTTATTAATTTATATAAATTTTTTGTTATTTGTAAGATTTGCAATTTAAGATTAATATATATTTGCGTAAAATACTTAATAAAAACAAATTTCTATTATTTATAATAATTAATAAAATAGTTTTTATCTATATTAAACAATTTATTTAAAATAGCTAATTATATATTTATTAAATTTTTTTAATTATAGATTTTTACTTAGTTTTATAGTAGATTTTAAAACTTTTTTTACAATATTGTTAAATACTGTTTTATATAAATAATTTTTTTTTATAGTTTTTATTATATATTATATATATAATTAAAGTTGTATATTAATATTAAAAATATTAATCTAAAATATAGTTATTTTGTTTTTTATATTAGTTTTTGTATAATTAATCTATTATATTCTATATATAGCAAAAAATAGTTTTAAAATAAAATTGCTAATAATTATACAAAAATTAATATAATTATAGAATATTAATTTCTTTAATATATTAAATATAAATATAAAAAAAAATTTAATTTAAAGATTATAAAGTAATAAAATATTAAAAATCTTTTATTAATATTAAAGATTTTAATTACTATTATAAAAAACAAATTTAAATAATTAGTATTAAAGATTATATTTGTTTGCAAACTAAATTTATTAACAAAATATTTAGTTATTTAAATTTATTAGATATTATAAAAGAAAAAGTATTTTATTATTATTTATTGTTAATTTTTTTTTTTAATAATATATTTTTAAAAATAACAAATATAAAATTTCTTAAATTTTAGATTATATAATATATATTTTAATTAATTTTTTAACAATATTTTGTTGTTACTATATATAAGATTACTATATTTATTTATATTTAAATTAAATTTTATATAAATTATTATTATTCAAATTTGTTAAAATATAATATAAATATATTTTAAATTAATAGCAATTTCTATTATTTACTATTAATTAAAATCTCGATTCTTATAGATTAAAAATACAAAAAAAAAATTGTTTATTTTATAATTATATTGCAAATAGGTAATAATTAACTATTACTAATTTTATTACTTTAAAAAAATAACAATAATATTATATTTACAATTAATAACAAATATTATTATTATTTGCTTTTTTTTTTTTTTTTTTAAATTTTTGTTAATTTTTTATTAATTTTTTGTATTTAATATAGTTTATTTTTTATCTATCAATATTTATATTATTTAAGAAAACAATTATATAGAAATCTTAATTAAAAATATAGTTTTAAAAATATTAAAAATTAGTCTTTTTACTATTAAAAAATTTATATTATTGCAACAATATAAGATAAGCAATTAATATAAGAATTAAAAAAAAAAAAAAATTTTGCTCTATAATTTGCAAATATTAATATAAATTTTATAGCAATATAAGAAAATATAAAAAAGCTATTTAGATAGATTAATTATTAATAAATTTAAAATAAATACTAATTTTAGAAATAAAGAAGTAAATATAAAATTTCTAAAAAACAAATAATATCTATTATCTTATTATTTATTTGCTATTGTCTTAAATAATTGTTTATTAATATATTACTATTATTATTATAACTACTATTACTATTATTAATTAACTAATCTATACAAATAAGTAATAGAAACAATAGTAAAAATAGCTTATATAACTAATTAAACTATTAGAAATAGAAAACTAGATTATTTCGATAAAATCTAAGATAACAAGTTGTATTTAATAATATTATAGAATATTTATTCAGCAAGATACTAAAGAATACAACAATAGAAATAAGTAAAAATAACAAAGATCAATCTTATAGATTTAGAAATATACTAAAGATATAAGTTACAATATTTAATACAACTTAAAAAGCAATAAATATATATAGAATTAATTTTGCGCTTGTTTATTATTCTAATATATTAACAAATACTTAGTTGTTAGAAACAACAACTATTAAGATATAGAAAAGTATAACAAACTTCTTAGAAAATATTATTTAATATAACAACAATACAACTAAGACTTGTATTAACTTTTTAAGAAGCTCAAGATATAAAGCTATTATACTAATATAATAATAATACTTTAGATAACTTGCAATAAGCAACTCGATCTAAAACTTAATATCTAGTATAAATTTTATCGAAACAATCTAGTTTTCTATTTCCGATAGTTTAATTAGTTATATAAGTTATCTCTACTATTGTTTTTATTGTTTGTCTATATAAACTAGTAAATTAGTAATAGTAGTAGCAATTATAATAATAATAGTAATATATTAATAAACAATTATCTAAGACAATAGCAAATAGATAATAAGATAATAGATATTGTTTGCTTTTTAGAAATTTTATATTTATTTTTTTATCTCTAAAATTAATATTTGTTTTAAATTTATTAACAATTAATCTATCTAAATAGTTTCTTTATATTTTCTTGTATTATTATAAAATTTATATTAATATTTGCAAATTATAGAGTAAAAAGTCTAACTTTTATATTAATTGTTTATTTTATATTATTGCAACAATATAAGTTTTTTAGCAATAAAAAGACTAATTTTTAATATTTTTAAAACTATATTTTTAGTTAAGATTTCTATATAATTGTTTTTTTAAACAATATAAATATCAATAGACAAAAAATAGACTATATTAAATATAAAAAATTAACAAAAAATTAACAAAAACTTAATAAACAAAAAAAAAGAAAACAAATAATAATAATATTTATTGTTAATGGCAAATACAATATTATTGCTATTTTTTTAAAATAACAAAATTAATAATAGCTAGTTATTATCTATCTATAATATAATTATAAAATAAACAAAAAAAAATTTGTATTTTTAATCTATAAGAATCAAGATTTTAATTAATAGCAAATAATAGAAATTGCTATTAATTTAAAATATATTTATACTATATTTTAATAAGTTTAAATAATAATAATTTATATAAAATTTAATTTAAATATAAACAAATATAATAATTTTATATATAATAACAATAAAATATTATTAAAAAATTAATTAAAATATATACTATATAATCTAGAATTTAAAAAATTCTATATTTATTATTTTTAAAAATATATTATTAAAAAAAAAATTAATAATAAATAATAATAAAATACTTTCTTTTCTACAATATCTAATAGATTTAAATAGCTAAATATTTTATTAATAAATTTAGTTTACAAACAAATACAATCTTTAATACTAATTATTTAAATTTATTTTTTATAATAATAGTTAAAATCTCTAATATTAATAGAAATTTTTCGATAATTTATTACTTTATAATTTCTAAATTAAAAAAGATTTTTATATTTATATTTAATATATTAAAAAAACTAATATTTTATAATTGTATTAATTCTTATATAATTATTAGCAATTTTGTTTTAAAACTATTTTTTGCTATATATAAAATATAACAAATTAATTATATAAAAACTAATATAAAAAACAAAATAACTATAATTTAAATTAAATTAATAATTTTAATACTAATATATAACTTTAATTGTATATATAGTATATAATAGAAACTATAAGAAAAAAAATTATTTGCGCAAAACAATATTCGACAAAACTATAAAAAAAACTTTAAAATCTACTATAAAATTAAATAAAAATCTATAATTAAAAGAATTTAGCAAATATATAATTAGCTATTTTAAATAAACTATTTAATATAGATAAAAACTATTTTATTAATTATTATAAACAATAGAAGTTTGTTTTTATTAAATATTTTATACAAATATATATTAATCTTAAATTGTAAATTTTGCAAACAACAAAAAATTTATATAAATTAACAAAAAAACTTATATCTAAATATATATCTATTAATTAATTAGTTATTTATATAGTAAAACTAGTAGAACAAAAAAATTAAAATTATAAAAAGATAGTTAACAAGAAAAAAGTAAAGCAATTAATAATTATAAATATTAGAGTATTTTATTAAATAGATTCTAAATTAACTTATAAAATAATTAATGAAATAATAAAGAAATAAGCAATAATAATATAATAATATAATAAAATTAATACAAATAAGATACAAGAATTTTAAGATAATAATAAATATTTATTTTAATATTTATTATTGCTATAGTACAATTTTTTGTATAAATATTTTCTATATACTTATATTATAAAAAATATTTTAATTTTAATAATTTTAATATATTTTTAATAATTTTATAATTATTTTAAAAATTATATTTAATAATAGAAATTATTGTTAATTGTAAACTAATTGTTAGATCGAGTTTTAGTTCCAAATATTAGAATCGACTTAATTCGTTAATTCTAATTCTAGAAATTGATCTAAAATCTAATTCGATTTCTATTATTTTAGAATTAAATTAATTCGACTCGACTCGATTCTTAATTCTAATATTTGGAATCGAATTAAATTGTTAAGAAATCAAATATAATATTATTATATCAAGAATTACTAATTTTAGAACAAAAACAATTTATTAATAAAATGCATTATTTGTATCTATAGACTCTATAAATCTTATAGATACAATTTATTAATAAAATATATTATTTGTATTTATAGATTCTATAGATCTTATAGATACAATTTATTAATAAAATGCAATATTTGCATCTATAGACTCTATAGATTCTATAGATGCAATTTAATTATTTTCTTTTTAAAAATTAGTAATATATTACTATAATATATTATCTTATTATAATTTAGATAATTAAGTATTATAAAATATATATTAACTATATATTAACTATTAATAATTATAATATAATTATTTAAATAGTTTTGACAATTTAGATTGATTTTTTCGAATCGAATTTCGATTTTAACCCTAGAAATCGACTTAAATTGTCGATTTTAACTCTAGAAATTAAATCGACTTTTCGATTCTAATATTAGAAATCAACTTAATCTAATTCGAGTTAAGTACTTGATTCAAACTTAATAACTTAATTCGACGCAATTAGTCTAGTTAATTGCAATTAATAATAGCAAAAATACTATAAAACTCTTAATATTTATTAATATTAAAAACAATAAATATTATAACAAAAAATACAATATAATAGAAATAGAAATTCTAAAAAATTTCAAATATTACTTAATATTATTTGCAAAAAAAATAGAAAACTTTATTAAATAAAAAACTAAATTAAATACTAGATTTTGCAAAAATTACAAAATATATTATATAGTTTACAATAAAATATTTGCAAACTTTTTAACTATTTAAAAAAACAAAAAAAATCTAATATATAAAAAAGAAATATTATGCAAGAAATATACTCTAATCAAACAAAAAATTAAAAATTAAACAATAACAATAACAATATATTAATAGTATATAAATATAGCAAATATTTATTAATAATAAATATATAATAAATTGTTACAAAAAAAATATTTAAAAAGTAAACTATTGTAAAAAAAAATTAAAAAATAAATTATAGATTAAATTTTAGTTAAATTAATAATTTTTTTTTAAAAAAAAAAATAGAAACAATTTTACAATCTTTTTAATAATAGTCTATTTATATTATTAACAAATATTAGAAAATATATTTAATTTATCTTTATAAATAAAAATTAAATAAGAATAAATCTCTTTTTATTTAATTTTTTATTTAAATTTATTAAATCTATAAATTAGTTTCTAATTATAAATTTATCGAATTTTAAAATTTCTAAAATTTTTATTAATATAAAAAATATTAATTTTAATTAATTAAATAATAAGCTATTAATTCTAAAAATAATTATTAATTAAAAAATTTAAATAATTTTTGTTTTTTTAGTATTAACAATATTAATAAAATTAGACAATTAATAGTATTTTAATTAGATATTTTATTTTATAATAAAATTTATTAAATATATACAAAAAAAATTTAAAAAATAGTTAAAAGTAAAATTGCAAAAATAAAGAATTATATTTGCAAAGAAAAAGATAAAAATAAAATAAATAATAATAATATTAAAAAAGAAAACAAAACAAAAAATAAAAAAAACAAAAAATATATTGTAATTAATAAATAATTTTAAGAAACTATTATTGTTATTAATATAATTAATAGTCTTTAATTTCTTTATCTTTATATTTTATTATATTTAATTTATTATTAAATCTTTTTGCTAAAGATACTAAATTATATTAAAAATATTATAATAGATTAACTATTTAATATTATTATAAAACTAACAAAACTAACTAATATTAATAGAGCTAAAAATATAAATATAGAAAATAAAAAAATAATAGATATAGAAATTAATAAATAGATAAAAGTTACGCTAATATTTTCTTTAAAGATATTAGAATAAATTATGTTATTAAAGAGATTTATAGACGTCTTTAAACAATGTAAGCAATTATTTAATAACAAAGATTACAACTATAGACAATTTCTATATTTAATAAATCTTGAGACAAGTTCTATAAACTAGAATAATAATAAATAAAAATCTATAATAAGTTAAACACAATTTATAAGAGAGTTGTATTTTAATTTTTATATATTAAGAAAATACAAGTTGTTCGTTTTGTTCGTTTGTTAAGCATAGCGAATATAATTGTTCGCAATGTTCGTTCGTCAAATATATTAAACATTATATTTAAAATGTTCGTTTCTTAAGTATGTCGAACATAATAATAGATTCGTTCCAAAGACGTAGAATCTAAATTACTAATATAGCTTTAATAAGCTCGTAATATTATCTTTTTTCTTTAGAGTTTTTGTCTCGAAACTTAATGTCTTCTTATTATGTCTTCAAGAAAGATTAATACTAGAAATTTCTTCTTTCGAAAGAAAGATTTTTTCGACGCTCTAGATTTAATATTCTTAGCGATGCATTCTTGTTATAATTGTACAATGTCTAGTAAAATCTATTGTGTAAATAATAATTCTAAAAAGTGTATAAAGTGTGTGCGATCTAGTTGTAATTATAATTTAGCAATTTCTCTTGCATTAATTAAACGAATTTATAAGAAACGAATGCGCTTAAAAAAAGAAGTGCGCAATGCGCGTACAAAGCTAAGTCAACTAGAAAAACAACTAGATTTTCTAGAGAATAAAAAGAAAGAAATAATCGTAACAAGATAAAAGAACATTGACAATTTAAAGATAAATGAAGCACATTTCGTCGAATCTATTACAAAGACTTCTAAGTTACAATTTGACGTATCGTTCGAACAATTCTAACTTCTAATTATTTAAAATTAAAACGTTGTTTCTATGTCTTGTTTTAATAAAATTTCTTTAGAAGATTCTAACAACAATTAAGATTCTTTTTTGATTTCTAGATGTTTTTCGAAATAAAATATTCTTTTCATTTGATAAGATACTTTTGATTTTCTTGTCGTAGAATTTTCTTAATCTCGAATTGATTCTTTTTTTGCGAATGAAAATAAAATGTGTTCTATAAAAACGTAATTAGATTTGCTAGCTTCAACAATAAAATATAAAATACTAGAAATATTTTGGCGTTCTTAGATAAGTCGAGTTCGTAATTGATTGATTTTTTAGTCTTCTTAACGAGAAACAATTCAACTTTGACATGATTTAACTTCTTGTTTAACTTTCTTGTTCTAAGATTTTTTGTAAAAAGATATATTTTATCTCTCTCTTTTAATTAAGATATTGTTTTTCGTTTTTTGTTTTAATACTTGATTAATCTTTCTTGCATTCTTAAGATGTTGTCGTATATCTTTTTTAACGTCGTTATCTTTTCGATAACTAATTGCGCTAACAAATGCGTACGCTCTTCTTTAAAGAGATTTGATTTCTTGTTATAGTTAACGAAAAATAAAGTTATCTTAATGATATTTAAAACCTTAGCATTAAGTGTTAATTATGTTATAGATAAAAGTAATATTCAATTATTGTAAGTATTGTTAATATAGTATCTCAAATATTGCTTAAGACTTTAATTTGTTCTTTTTGTTTAATTATTTATAATTAAATGATAGACAATAAACATTTGAAGTCTTATATCTAACATTAAAAGAAGCATCTTCTAATAGTTAAACGTGAAGAACTTGTTCTTGTTACTAATTAATCTCTTAAATATATTATAATATCGTATAAGTCGATTTAATATAATGTATCTTAATTGTTTTGCAATAAATCTCTCTTTGCATGCGATAATATATAAGTACTTAATAAGTTTATTAATTATTACTAATATTAAATTATATTTGTCTTCAATTGCTAGATTTGTTAACTTCGACAACTTAATAATAAAGTTTATCGTAACTTTATTTTATAACGATTTAAATAATTCTTAATATTAAATTTCGTTATAGCTCGCATATGTATTATGTTTGTTCTATTAATAGCTAAGACATCGTTTAATGTATATCTTAATAGCTTGTTTTATCTATAAGAACTAACAATGTTAACATAAAAACTAAAGAATTTTTGTTATTTTTAAATACTTTTGCAATAATTCGTTATAATACTCTTTTATACATTCGTCAATCTTATTAATAAATATCTAAACTTTTTCTTTCTTTACTAGAAACTCTTTTGTATTATCTTAAAATATTTGTAATATAACATTTAGCTCGTATTTGTTTGCTAATAATAATTCGTTTTTATTAATTTTAAGTATGCTATAGTTAAACGATTTCTTCGTTTCTATATAATTATTTCTTTTGCTAAGTGCGTCTACTTTGTTATTGTCTTTATCTAGAATATATTGTATTTTAAACTTGTATTGTTCGAGTTTTTCTAATTATCGCATTTGTCTTTTGTTAAGTTGCTTAATAATAATAAAATACATAAGATTCTTGTAATTCGTAAAAATCGTAAGTTTTAATAATTCTTTTATATATACTCTTTATAACTTTAAGAAGATTACTATAGCGAGTAGTTTCTTATTGTAAATATTATAGTTTTGTTCAATTAACAAGAATTTTCTTAAAAGATATATTATTAAATGTTATATATTTTTATGTCTTTAACTAAAGCATGCATTAATAATTAAATTTAATGCGTTAATTTTAATTTTATTTAATAATTGTAAATTATACATTTTTAATACTAGCTTCTTTAAACATTCTAGCTTAAGATTCTAAAATAATTTTTCTTTTGCGAGTTCTTATAATTATAACGTATCTTTTTTCGTAAAATTCGTTAATGATATCGCATTTATTAAGTAGTTTTTAATAAACTTCTTGTTGTAGTTTATAAAATTTAGAAAGAATTGTACTTTCTTAATATTTATTAATGATTTTTATTCTTTAATTGCTTGTAATTTTTTAAGATTCATGCGTACTTTATGTTGTTTAACAACAAATCTAAGAAAGTTAATTTTCTTTTAATGAAATTCGCATTTCTTTAACTTAAAATATAAGTTTTTTATGTTTAAACATTCTAATACTTTGAAGACATAACTAACATGCTCTTTTAAGATTTTCGAATAAATTATAATATTGTTCAAGTATGCTATGATAAATCGATTCAAATATTGTTATAGTGTATTATTGATTATTTCTTGATACTTTGTTAAGACGTTCGTGAGCTCAAACGATATTATCGTGAATTTGTATAATTTATATCGTGTGCGAAAAGCTATCTTTTACTTTTTCTCTATTTTCATCCTAATCTAGTTGTACGTTCTTCGTAAATCTAGTTTAATAAAATACTTTGCTTCAAATAGTCGATTCTAAAGTTCGTTAATATTAGATAATAAATATCGATTTTTAATCGTAATATTGTTTAGCTTTTAATAATTGACATATAAACAAAGAGTTTTATTCTTCTTTAATACAAAGAGAATTAAGTATCTTGTCTATAATTAGAATTTCTTAATAAAATTTTTTTTTTCGTTTTTTATTAAGTATTTACGAAGTACTTCGAGCTTTTTCTTAAATAAAATATATATAAGTTTAAACGTAAACTATTTGCTTAATTTAAATCTAATTTCGTGATTTTACGATTAATGTTTAAGAAAAGTCTTTATTGTTTTCTTTTTTTGAAACAAATGCTCTTAATTGTTATATATTCGTAATATATGCTTTAGCGATTTCTTCGTTATATTAAATAATTTAAGATTTTTAAAAGATTCGTAATTTTTTTCACTTACTTTAACTTTATAACTTAATTAATTTTTGTTAATATCTATTAAATTAAACTTTATTAGATTATTCTTTTACAAAAATGCAAATTCGCTATTTGCGATTGATTTTCGACTTAATCTTTTATCTATTATTAAACGCTATTAATGCGTAAATTAAATGTGAATTACGTGATCACATTGTACGAATCTAAGTACTTGTATATTTTAATTAACTTCTAGATTGTGCTACTTTAATCAAAGCATTTTTAGAACAATATTATAAATAATCATTTTTATTATATTAAAAATTAGTTTTTCGTGATGTTGCTAAATAGCTACTAGTAGTAACTTCGTTTCTTTATTTACTTTTTCATTTTCGTCGAATAATGAGTTTCTATCTATAATTACTAGATTATATACGTTAGACTTCTTTTAAGTAAAGTATTCTTTCCTTTTAATAAAAGCTTTGATTATAAAATTATTTGTCGCATTAAAATCGATTATTGCGATAAATTGTCGTTTATTAACTTTAATTAATATAATAAAACATTGTGCGTATATTGTTAAGTTTAATTGCTACTATTAGACTAACATATTACATTTCTCTAGTATGTTCTTTACTAAAGAATTTGAACTTTTCTTTATTCTTGTGTTGCGACTTCTACTTTAAGCGCTTGCTTGCGCTAAGCTTCTTTTTTATGCTAAATTAATAACTTTAACTTTCTAGAGAATCAATTGACTTTTTCTTTGTCTTCTAAATAAGTTTAACATAAGTTGTTATAGCATTTTGTTCAACTAAGTGTCGCATATTTCTTTGCTTTCTTTATCGCTTATTTAGATAAACTAACATTGTTTAATTGTTGTTCAATTTCCTTAGAAATATCTTTTTTTATAGTGACGTCGCTTTCTAACGCTTTCTCGCATTTATTTACGATCTAATTTATTTGTTGTTTCTTCGATAAATTAGCTAAAGTCTTAAAGTGTTTCGTGATGTTATCTAGACATTTGTAAAAGTTTTTTTAGTTATATTTGTTGTCTAAGTTTGTTGTTAAATAAGAATATAACGTTTTTGATCGTTTCGCTCTTATAGTTTTATTAAGTATTTAATTGACTTTTTGCGTAAATGCGAATATCTTGTCTAATAATGTTTTATCTAGAATTTTTTGTAACTAATTTAGATTTTTTATTAGATAGTAGTTGTCGTTCGATCTAGTTTTAAGAGCGTTCGTCTTTGTGTTAATTTGCTTCTTAATGTTGTTCTAGCTATTAAATATCTCTCTTAACATAGCATTAATTTGTCGACGATTTATTAAGTTTCGTAATTAATAATCTCTTGCGAAGTGATTTAATTTGTCACATAAATAGTACGTTTTTTAGAATTTGTTATTTTGCTTTTCTCTAAAGTTCTTTCTTTTATATTACTAAGTAAAATCTAGTTTTATAGATATAAATTTATAATAATTGAGATTACTATACTTCTAATTAGAACGAAATCTTTTTTATTAATATTTAATCACTAGTTTAAAGAAGATTCTTGTTCTTTCTTAAAATTAATTGTATTTTTTTTTATAACTTTTTTATACAATTTGTCGTTAAAATTAATAATTACTTCGATAAAATTAAACATATCGTTAAGAATTTTCTTATTACGTATAATTTCGTCTTTTAGATTGTTCTTTAAATTTCGTCGAAACATTGTTATAAGTGCGACATCGTCTTATTTGATTAAATTAATATATTTTTAGAATTTAGCGACGTAATCTATTGCAAAGATTCGTTAAATTAAATGTTAAATTACTTTTTTTGCGATTTGTTTTTCGTTAAATGTTTTAAAGATTCTTCGAAGCTCTTTCTTAAAGTTATTGAAGTTTGTAAACATTGTACGAAGATTTTCGCTATTATTTTTTAAGTATTTTCGTAAGTTTAACTTAAGTCAATATTAGATTCTTTCTCTAAAAAATGTTAATACAAAAATTGTTTTTTGATTCGTTAGAACAAAATAGAAAATAAAATAAATATTTATTTACATAAGTTAATTCTCTAAATTAATACAATCTTTATAATAGATATCAAGTTTATTAATTCTAATTTTGTCGTCTTTTATAATCGATAATTAATATAATATTAATAAGCTAATGCTTAGAATAAAGACGCATTAATCTAATATAGACATTCTTAAAATATTTAAAGTGTTACGCTAGTACTTTCTTTAAAGATATTAGAATAAATTGTGTTATTAAAGAAATTTATAGATGTCTTTAGACAATGTAAGCAATTATTTAATAACAAAGATTGCAACTATAGACAATTTCTATATTTAATAAATCTTAAGACAAATTCTATAAACTAGAGTAACAATAAATAAAAATCTATAATAAATTGAACACAATTTATAAGAAAGTTGTATTTTAGTTTCTATATATTAAGAAAATACAAGTTATTCGTCTTGTTTATTTGTTAAGCATAGCGAATATAATTGTTCGCAATGTTCGTTTATTAAGCATGTTAAACATTATGCTTAGAATGTTCGCTTCTTAAGTATGTCGAACATAATAATAGATTCGTCTCAAAGACGTAGAATCTAAATCACTAGTATAGCTTTAATAAGCTCGTAACAATAAAATAATTTTAATAATCTAATTTAATTAGTTAAGTATTGCAATATTTAAAGTTTGCAACAACTATTTTAACAATATTATAATTGCTATTTTTAAAATTAACAATAATATAAACTATACTAAATTATATATTAATAATATATATAGATTAGTAAAGATAGTAATAATAATATTAATAATAAATAAAGATATAGATATAAAAAGAGAAAATAAAGAATAAAGAATAAAATATTATTAATATATCGAGTTAATAAAGATATCGACTATATATTAAATTTAAAATTTTATCGAAAATATTGTTAATAAGACTATAAACAATTAACAACAACAATAACAAGATATTTCTAATTAGAAATAATATTTACTAGATAAGTTGCGCAATGCAGGGGTTTAATATAACTATGTGGCTAATCAGACTATCGGAAATAGGAAACCAGACTGCCTCGATAAAACCTGTATCTAGTAACTCGAACAATAAACTTCGCCCGAGCTTATTAACTTAATTTAACAAATCAATCAAGACTTATCGTTCCGGCGACAATCGGGCCAACATTATTTTTACTGTATGATTACGGAAAGTGTCGAAAACTGCCGCTTCAGTCGGCCAAACTCGTACAGGTCACGAATCTTGTCACGCTATTCGTCTCCATCTATAGCTCTTGGATCCGGGGCCGTCTTTGTGGTATCTGGAACAGTCTCGAAGTCGTCTTCAAAATCCTTTCGAAGTCGTCGTGCGTCGGCCCAGTATATCTTGGACACTTTACTGTCCAGCGTTCTCACCGGCTCGTGTGACAGCGATCCTACCTCAGAGAGCATCAGAGAAGGATTCATCATGAATCTTGGCTGCGAAGCCGGATCTAGAGCATGTGACCGATGACTATTCGCTTTTCCATGCCTCTCTTCCCAGCGAGTCAGGTTCTTGGCCATAATTTGAAAAGCGTTTAGCGCCCTGTTATAGAACTCTACCCAAGCCCCCCCGGGAAAGGTTCCCACTTCGGAGTCAAGGGTGCTTCATCCAATGTCGGCAATTTCGTATCTGGAAAGTTCTCTGCGAATTGTCCTGCTATTTTCGCCTGGATCTCTGGATTGTAGACCTCCGCATAATGCATGAGCTGATAAATTAGCCCGGCAAGGACTTGTTGAGAGCCTATCTTGTTGTCGCTCTCTTCGTTTGTGGTATAACGTCCTAGAAGGTCCTCTATGGTTTTACCACACTTCTTCTCCAGCGTGTCAGTCTTGTATGCGATCACTATCAAACGAAATATAGGATTTTCGCGGAATGCAGGTCCACCGTGGTTCTTGGCCCAGGAGAGAAAGTAGCGAAGAAGGGGACAGCTACACAAATACCTTCGGAATTGGCCCAAATCAGTGTACCCTGGGTACAGGGCACACTTCGTTTCCTTGCCTTTCAATGACACCCTCTCAAATGACTCCCCATCCCAGGCATCCTCATCGCCAGACTGTGAGGCAGCCAGATCAGAACGCCTTTCGGAAGGCTTTCCCATAACTTCAGATTCTAGCCTATATTCTGCCTGACAGTACGTCCTTTCGGACCTATCCAGGCTATGCCCGCTAGAGGGAGGCTCTCGGCCCTGTCCGGACTATAGCTCTCGGAGGAGTGAGTAAATCGGGTCAGGTCCGAGGTAGGGGGTTCTTTGAACAGGTCCGGAACGCCACACAGAACAATTCCTGTCAGATCGAACTAATAATATAGAGAGGGCAATTGTTAGCATAGGAAAGCTTGTCAAGAGAGGGGCGGAATTCCGAACAGGTCCTATGTTGAAAACTTAGAGGTTTAAGAAGAAATAAGATCAAAGTTCTGGAGAAAGAGAGGGGGGTAACCAGGGTGTTTGTACTTTTCCGACGGCAGCTGCCCAGAGCAGTGAATTGAGCGGAAGTAAGATAAAGTAAGATAAAGAGGATTAGACGAGAGATAAAAGATACTAGATAGAGAAGCCTGGCAATATATAAGAGAGTAGGGAGATAAAGATGACTGCTCCACAACTGTTCTTGATATACTATAGTGGAGAAGAAGAGAGGAAAGAGAGCAGGAGATATCTGCAGCGTGAATAACATAGCTCTGACAAGAACAATAATCTCGAGGACTAGCAAGATAGCACTACTTAGATAAGGCTGCTGGTACTTGAAAATAGATATCACCTCCGAGCGACAGACGATCTGACTATGCAACAGGACAAAATCGTCGTCGAATAATCTGATCCCTGTTACGATAACAGCGCGCTATCAATGAAAGATCTCGAGAACATTGATAAATGCGTAGACGATATCCAGGTCTTTACATTATTAGACGCTAAGCAGCGCATGCCGGCTCTCCTCGATACAGGCACTGCACGGGATCTGATTCTGAAAAGTTGGGCGTATGAGTCTGGCTTCCCTATAGTCTCGGACAACGGTGACGAGCCGAGCTAGCTGATGGGACGTTTTCATGCCAGAAGGGACCGGGTGCTGATCCGTTTACATTTCAGCTGCAGCTCGAATTCAGCAAGAAAGTGGGAAGGAGCCTTTTTTGTCATGCTGAACGTTCCTTTAAAGAACCAACAATTTGGCATCTCTCCGGCTCTCAAGGGATGGATGACGACTGTGAAGTGATGTCACATACGTAGATGCACAGAAGGCTGGGTCTAAAACTTATTCATCAACGCCATTTTTATGGTATGCTGGCAAGTCGTTGGTAATGTTTGTGCCACAGCTCTTATTAAGCGCTCGGAAGGAAGGCCCAAAGCCAAGGTCCCAATGGAGGGAATTCCGGGTAGTGAGCGGCGGTCTCGAGGGTCGTTGAAGTCATGTATTTCACAGAGTTCCCGTCTTGACTGCAAAGAGCCTGGCATAACCGAGTATCAATCACGTGATTTTAGGCTGCCGTCGCGTACTTGGTTCCCTTCACGCGTAAAACCAGACCTTTCGAATCGTGCTCGAAATTCGATTCTCGAATCCATACCTTTACAACATACCTGACACGTATATTCGATTCCTGCTTCCCGGCGTTCTGTTGATCCCCGGCGTTCTGTTGATCGACGGCGTTCCCAGTATGACACCTTCTCGCCAGGCAAAGGAATGCAGCCATGAAAACCTCGTTTACCAGCCATCACCCCACGCCTCTCAAGCGGGATATCGCAGCTGTGACCCAAGACAATTGCTGGTAGCTGCTGGCAAGAACAGGAAGGATGTCCCGAGTACACCAAGCACATTCCCGGCGCCTCTTGTGCTTCCCAATGACGATTTAGGGTTAGATCCGCGGTATCCCCCCCAGAGCTTTCGGAGCTGGCTGCGTGGGAAAGATCGCAATGAAATCACGTCTGACAGGCGGGTCATCTATATTGCTGCGCCGCCAAAGGTGGACAACGATATTGTATTCGTCCGCCGCTGGATTTTGCCACGGCTGCCGACTAGCCGTGGTGGAGTAGGTAGAGCAAGAGAGGGGTCGATAGAGACGCCCATATCAACCCCAGAAACCAAAGATGTAATAGCATACCTCGCAGCTTTTTATCACGGAATGACAGTCAAGCAATTGCCATTCGATCTTACTTTTGCGAATTGGGACGATGAGGACCGGACTTCGAAGACGAAATCAACATCCTCTCGCTTCATCGCCCTGAACGCGCCTAACGATTCAGTACGTATCGGAACACGTACTTGTCCGGACGATATGTTCCCTAATCAGCTGTGCCTGAACGACCTCCTTGACGTCGCGATATCCGTCCTGCCAAAGGACGCGTATGCACTCTTGATGCTCGTAGACCACGATCTGTACGAAGATGAGGACGACGACTTTTGCTGTGGTCGCGCTTACGGCGGAAGCCATGTTGCGGTCGTCTCGAATGCGAGGTACAATCCTTTACTAGATGGCGTGCAAGGTGTAGAACGGCAACATGCCTGGCCGGCAAGTCATTGCGAGAACTATGTTAAGGAATCCTGCGCGACCGTTTCTAAGCCATCGAAGAAAGCCAAGACAGACGTTGCGCCTTCGACAACGGTGAATCATGATCCAGCTATGATTGAGAATCCCGACTCAGGATCGAATACCCTGCACCTTGCTGTTCAAGCACATCGCTCGATTCCACAGGATAAGCTCTCGGGTCCCGAACATCTCGCCAGCGTGTGGCTCTCTCGCACAACTCGTACTGCATCGCACGAATTAGGCCACTGCTTTGGTATCGATCATTGCGTTTACTATGCCTGCATCATGCAAGGCACAGCATCCATGGCCGAAGACGTGAGGCAGCCGCCATATCTATGTCCGGTCGAATTAGCCAAGATCCAAAGGGCGATCGGACTCACGGACAAGGACGTGATGGAGAGGTACAAAGCATTACAGAACTTCTGTAGCCGGTCTGGAAGCGGCTTTGCAGGATTCGGGTGCTGGATCCGGGAGCGAATCAGCGAGTAGAAAGCTGAGAAGCGTAGGTTAATTGCTAGGGTAGACATCACAAACCATCTCAAGCAGTCTGCAGGTCTCCATACACCTGCACCGAAGGTCTACTCGTAGTAACCATCATTTCATCTGCGCTTGCAGGTCTTCCCTCCTGTCTATTAGCATTTTGCAAGCAGGTTGAGCGGTGGGTCCATCGGGATTCCGC
>JAABUL010003508.1_pt1 | contig 23161 bp, 21 predicted proteins | sample 5559151 | NCBI WGS metagenome assembly JAABUL01 (sample SAMN10711876, study PRJNA513368) | rock metagenome | isolation source: Antarctica rocks | place: Antarctica: Victoria Land, Pudding Butte sud | reverse complement strand
TTCGAGTGCTGTAGAACCATGAGAGACGAGATGAGCTCTCGAACCCTTGAACTAGTCAGAGGAACGACGTAAGCGTCCATGACGATGGAGCCTAGGTCTAGGTCGTGACGGAGTGAGTTTGCGAATAGGAGGGTATGGCGGTGTGCGTTTAGGAATAACTGGAAAGTAATTACGGGTTCGTTGTTTCGGTCCCCGTAGACGAAAAAATCAAATATGGTTAAGAGCGTCACTTTGAAATCGAGTATGGGAGTTGCAGTTCTGCCAACTTTTTGCATGATCTGTTCAGCATCGCTCATGCTAGTGCCGAAAAATTCGCTTAGCCATGTAGTGGAACCGTCTTGCTTGGGGAGGTGGAGCTCGGGTTGGATTTTAATATTAATTCGCGGTATAGCCCATGGGATTGGTGGATGGCCATCTTCTAGCACCATTTGCGTCCAGTAGTCTCCTTCGATGTCGAGAGCTGAGGAGATGGGAACCACAATCTCGACCCAGGACGATTTCCTAGCAGCGCGGAATTTTGCCTTTGAAGCGTTCAAACAGAAAGGGTATAAAAGACGCAAAGTGTATGATCCCCCTATTTGCAGCAATGCGGTGCAGGGTCCACTCTGTGTTAAGGTAACACCAGCTTTATTTGCTAAAGCTTCACTTTCCGGCGATCCTTGAGGCAAGTCGATATGCTTCTTCAGGAAGCTAGCCTGATTCGCAGTATTCAACTCTACGAGTGTCGAGAATGCCGCTGGTGTTTCGGAGCTGGAGATCTCCATCAATCGTATTTGCGTCGACAATGCATTCGAGGTATTCAGGCCTGGGTCATTTCGATACACGTGCAAATTTTCCGTATCGTCCAGCCCTGCTTCATATATCGCCACTGGAGGTTTAAACGTAGGGTCTAGCCGTAGGCTGACCCGTATACCGTCTCTTGGACCGTTAAGTAAGCCATGTGCTGGGACAGCGCAGCTCACAATCAAGTCACAGTTCCCCAACCAGCCTCGCTCGTCTTCGTCAAAACTAAATGTGTCGGTCCCATGCGCGCGTTTTATCGTACCAAAGAAACAATGGAAGGAATGAAAATGGTTATCGAACTCATACCCGCTTTTGGTTTGGGCGATCGAAAGATGCATATTCGGGCTTTCTACGATGGGCGTTTCCTTCATTGCAAATGTGTCAAATCTCGCCCTTGGAACCACCAAACTAACGTGCACAATAGCGGGAATATCATCCTGCGCAAGGAACCCGGTGTCTTGATTTGGCTTCCTCAGGATCCAATCTAGGCCTTGTAAACGTCTCGGGCCAATTTCCAAAGTATCTATTGTCGGCAGGTCGAAAAGGTAAAGCTGGTTATACAAGTCTTGCAGACTGTTTGGTCCCAAATCTAAAGACTTGTCTGTTCCTATGTCGTTCAGGAGCAAATTTATTGTCTTCTTCCAATCGGTGCTATTCTTTCTCCAGGCTACAGCGAGCAGGGCAACAAAGCCACGCCGAGTATAACGTGGAATGTCCGTCGAGTATGGCTCATCTTTTATGCGCTGCAACTGTGACATTAAATTGGCAAGATTTTCATGAGCAAACATGTTTTTGTAAAGGTTGAAAAGATAACGAGATAGCTGCGTAGGATCGAGTTTGACCTGCAGTGACCCTCGGTCATTTATTCCCGTTCCTGGTATGGCAGTCGAAGCTAGAGCCTCAGGAGATATCCATGTCACCCGCATGCGATGTTGCTGCGCACCATGACCCCGGTTCTGCGCAGTATCGTACCCGGCGGCTTCACAACCTACGCCTGCAAAGTACCCAATAGGCGCCAGCCCTAGCAACAACGAAAATGTTGCAACGTCAGAGTAGAGCGTGGCTTGTAATTGTTTATCGACGGTGCTGGAGGCGACTGGCAGACTTTCTGTGTAGAGCACCGCGTACGAGTGCTGCGGTAAAAGCGGTGCTGCGGCAGATAGAACGTTTACTAAACCGATATGGTCCCCTAGATTAGATGTATCGATTACATCAAAAGGTCCGTATCCATTTTCAGCAGTCGTTTCTGCGAACCCATTGAGCACCAGTGGATAAGAGCTCCAAGGTTTTACATATGCCCCAGCTGTATATGACTGGTCCTCCATGATTCCAAGTTTCCGCTGCAGCTCACCGCAAAGCGAGAGCGCTTCTCCGCAAAACATGTTGATAACGATACAGTCTTTGCCGAGGTTTTTCTTGAAACTCGAACACCAGTCGCGGAACTGAGTCTTAGCAACTTTAACGACTTGGTCAGCTTTCGCGGCAACACTTGCCCGTTTGTTTCCGCTCTTATTCCCAAATACTTCAGCCACATGGAACCCTAGCAAGGGCTCCGTTCCATAGTGAACGGCGAAAGCCGCTGTGGGCGCCGACGAAACCGCAAACATGGGGTTGACCAGCCCTCTGCCCCTATTTCCTAGGGCGTTTAAATCTTTGGCGTTCCCTCCTACTACTCCTGTCTTCCAGAATGTTTTGTAGAGGTGGGCTACAGTTTCCACTGCTTCCGGCCACATAGGGCCGGCGCCACGCAAGCCTTGTGAGAAATTCCGGTTTACTACTTCTCTGCTTCGTTTGGCTATGGCCGATCTGACTCCTGCTTCATGTTCATCAGGGTCATTGATCACGGCGTACTGGATCCAAACCTGGCGCAGCTGAACCAACGTATGTCTGTCCAGGAAGGCTATGAATTTTCCATACGGCGACAAGAGCCATAAGTCATATGATTCAGACGCTTGTAACAGTAGCTTTGCCTGGGTTCGAAGGATGTCCATTGAGCTTTGTGGGATGAAGAAGTGGTAAAAAAGGTTCCAGACTGCCGTGACCGGATCATGCTGTTGGCTGGTGATCTTGGCCGGATATTCATCTTCGATCAGGCTAAAAAGCACAACATTTCGGGCAAGTACGGCCGGTTCTATGTCGCAACATGTAAAAGCAAGACGGCGTGGCGTATCTAAAATCATGAGGCATTAGCAACGTGGTCCCATGACGGAAGGAGCGAGAAATTAGCTGCAGACCCGCCTATGGCGAAGGGATGAGATCTTGGGACTATAACCCAACCTATGTTGTTTATTTCGTAAGTCGCTGAAAGCTCTAGAGCAAACTCACCGTGTTCACCAAGATTCCACAACGAAAACAATATATTGCGAGGATCCCCACAGGCAAGTAGGAGCAGGTTTGTTGTTTTACCCGCGTGAGCACTGTTCCAGGCTGGACCGTCCCGTAGGAGATTGACAGCTGGCGTGTTGCCCGTTGGATAGAACCAAGATTGTAGAGGTATGGGTGTTGGGAAAGACATATTGCTTTTCCGAACTTGATCTTGCTGGCTTAACGAGGAGTGGTGACGCAGATGCTAGAAGTTCTGGCTGAGGATAATGTGCTGGTGATTAAAACCGATGGAAGAAATTATTGGAAAGCTCTTGATGAATAGCTGTTACATGAAGGAGGCAAGCCTATCTTGCGTTCAGCATAGATTGTTTGCACTCGCAGCCTAACTTGTGACCACTTACGACACGTGTTCGTGATCTTGTTCAGAAGTGCTCATACGAACAGGGGAAAGATTGGGGCAGCGCCATTGTGTTGGCACTTCGACCGAACGGAGTTAGAACAATATTGATCGCATCCCAGTGAACGAAAAAAGTTGATGAGCCTTATGTTCTGCATTTATTTCAGACGGCTTTTAAGCATTCAAATTCGAAGACATGGCATTGAATAAGACAGTAGCTGCTGGGGTTGGTAGGCCAAGCATATTGCAGGACACATAATCTTTGATATAGGAAATAAACCTGCCATACCCCACAGATCAATGCTTTTCAAGATAACTGCGGTTTTTTCCTCGTGTACAGACTCTCTGGGCAACTTGCTACTCCACTAGAGCCCTCTGCCGTTGAAGTCATCGCTGGCAACTGCAAATGATATAAACCTCGTTGTCCTGGGTCGGTTAAGTACGTCAAGCTATGAAACCCTGCGTCATTAGAGACGTGCATCTGTCAACGGCACTGCTGTTCAAGGTATTCTGAGACGAAGTGTCTGAAGGTATGAAGGAAGTAAAGAGAATGTCCGTTTGAAGTTCATGTCATAGGCCTTAATAGCCGCCTTTGGCGCTCCCGCTCTCGGTTAAAGAACGCCCGAAAAGCCTTTACAGCGAGACAGCTTATTCCATTACAAAAGCAGCAATGGAAGACGAACACTGGAATGCATCTTAGGATGATTCCTTCCTCATGTCTTTTCCCAGAACACTTGCAGACCTTTGGACGAGGTGATTGAAAGCTAGATGGTATTGGGCCTCTCTGTTATGCATGTGATGCTCAGATGATATCTGCGACTGCGAGGTTGTCGCTGATTTTTACTGCTCCGCTATCTCTCCAAGACAGGCTGAAACAGATACAATTCTTACCACATTACACAAGTTCCTTCTCCTTATTATGACTTATTAATCGCTTCCATGAAATTCTCAATAATCCCAGTCTGATTGTAATTCCAAACAAGGGCGCGGTCGTCTTCACCTGCGAATAGCCTATCGAAGTCTTCTACCTCCCGGCCTTTGCTTTCTTAAAAGGAGTGGATATAATCTGGACCCAAGTTGCCTAGACGGAAATCGTCAGCGATCTTTCTTAGCTACCCTCTGAAGACTTCCAAATTCTGAGAAGTTTGCTTGCATTTAAAACGGTAAAGATGATGTCAGTCCTCCACCTTATATAATTTATCACCAGCGGCGTAATCATAGAAAACCCAAGTCGCAAATCCAATTACTGACTGTTGAGATGGTGCTCCCCTTTTGCCTAAGCCTCAGCTGTAGGATCTTCGATCGGTACACCAAAAACGTGGCATAGATCCAATCGTAAAAGCACCCTCGAAGATGAAAAGCATGACTGCCCCATCAATGCCTGCACTGTACGCAATAACGGTTCAATAAAGGACTTGGTAGACTAAGGCTGCTTGGATGGCCACGACGCAGGCCATGATAGTGATCATAGAGAGGAGAGGGCGTCGACCGAGGCGGTCTATGAGAAGCCAGGGGATGAAGGATGCTAAGAAGAACCAAAGTTGGAGGAAGCCTGCCATTAGGGCGGAGAGGTGGTTGCTGAAGCCGACGTTTGAGAATAGACAATTTGAACAATCTGTGCGGGTCTGAGCCCAGCATTCTTGGACTGACTACCAGTTGAAACTCACATATAAAAGCATTAATGCCTTCCAGCTACTGGAACTCTTGAATCGCGTACGCAATCAGCAACCGCCGCTTACTGAGAATCTTGTCCGCGTGTAAAGGATTGCTCCAAGATCCAGCGTTCATTGAGGCTCCCTTAGCAGCTGTTGCGACAATGTCGGTCTAATTTTCGAATTATCTCGTCATCCAGCTAATGTCCTCCAAATCGCTACAATCTAGCAAGCGACTCGGCTTCCGTGCTATGAGCGGCTAATCACCTTGGACTTTCTGGCAGTATTGTGATAACCAAAAGCATTGGAATGACAAAATTACACTGCAAGATGACAGGAACGCGTAGCTGCCAGTAGAATTGAAGGAAGCATAGTCGATCCAGTAAATTATGGTAATGCCGAAATTGAGGGTCGTTAATTAGATGCATACATCAGATCATTACGACCAACTTACTCTCCAACCGTTGCTGATAACCATTGCCTGCTTACACAACCCTCTACTCAGTTTGGGCGAGAATACCGATTGGAAACCCAGCATAGTCGAGTCGATGATCCCCAAACCAAAACCCGCAATGATTTTGGCGACTATTAGATGTGCTCGCGTGTAAGAGGTAGCTTGCAGAAGAGCTCCGATGACAATGACGAAAAGACCAATGGCAATGCTTTTTCGGCGTCCTAGTCTTTCTCCAACAAAAGAGGTAGCAACGGCTCCTAGGAAACATCCGACTACCTCAAGTTAATAAGAACGCTGTCTGTCAGATGCAGGTGATTTTCAAGACTTACCTTCAAAGATGTCGACTACAGGCCAATGATTGTGCGACCAGGCGTGTTGAAGGTTTTGTTGAATGGTGGTCCATTGACTTAGAACGTGATGCATCCTCAGTACTCTAAGCCGTGAAAATAGAAGCTAGACTCCTACCCAGTCCGCCCAGTAAGTTGTTGTCATATTCAGTCATAAGAAACTCAATGACGGGAGAACAGTGATAGTGGCCGGTAAAGCATTGCCTTGTAGTTCGACCATAGAAAAGCTGATAACGTATATTGGAGATCGCAACGACAGAGCACCGATCAACAGTCGACTAGAGCCGTGTGCAAAGCCCATCATCGATCGATAAGTGCAAATGACTAATGCCACTGACTTTTGCACGATTCTACCTCCGACTCCAAGTAACAGCCACGCTGTTCGGATCCCGCATCTGCAGCAGCAGCTCCACACTACCATCCTTGACAACATTCAGCACCCTGTTCCTTGCCTCATCAAGCGTCTCCCCCATTCTCGCCACAGGCTGCACGCGATGATCTCGAAACAAAGCTGCCATCGTCGCCACGAATTCCACCTGGGCGAACTTCTTACCAGGACAGTTCCGAGCGCCATCCGACCAAGCAAAGGAAGTGCCCTTCTCGGGTACCATCAGCTGTCCTTGCGAAAGTCGATCGCCGAGATTGGCGGGTAGAGATCTCGAATAGTTCTGGGTCCATCTGTTCGGGCGCCAATCAAGAGAATCCTGACTCCAATAACGAGGGTGGGTATGTAAAGCCATGAGGTTGGGGACAACGAGAGTATTTCCAGGGATGTTGATATCATAATTACCCACTCGAAGGGTCTGGGGTTGACTGCAGGTGTATTTGGGAACATTAGACAGTGGGCTGTATAAACGAAATGTTTCAAACTGTACCGCTTTTAGCCTTAATCCTCTGCTGCAGCAGCTTACTGCTGTTCATGGGCGGGCATGTACCAATACTGCGAGACATCGTTTCAGTTTTGGAAGGGCAGCCTCATATATCCAAATCTCGCTATCTTCGCTGTCTAGATAGAGAATCAACTCTTCTGCAATTCACTCCTGGACGTCTGGCCGAGCAACAAAAAGTAGCAGACTATACGCTAAAGTGATTGCAGTGGTATCATGACCAGCAAAATTAAAGACGAAGATGTTACCGAGGATCTCATCCACGGTCAATGGTTTCGATTCGTCTGCTTCTCTGATGCTCGCGGTATGCTGGTTTATAGCACCATTCCCAGGTTGAGATTGTGCATTGCATGCTCGCACGAGGTTGCTCATCAAGGTCCCTGAACCTGGCTTTCCTTCCGTGACTAACTGTTCTCTCCTGCAAGTTGGGCAAGCATGTATACTTAGCTGTGAACCACGTCGATAATTCACTGGGATACAGTATGCAGTGAGAATTGACCATACTAGAGGAATTAAAGCTACGGCCATATAGATAGCCATATTATCCATCGGCGAAGGTACTGTAGAATTCGGACGACCTGGTGATGGCTTCGAAAAAGTGTCTCGCTGTTTGTACTAATTTTCCTAATACTCAGATGAGAAGATGAAAGGAAGTAATTCTGTGACGCTTCAGCCACGCGGACTGCTGTAACAAATGTAGAGAAATGCTCGCTTTCCTATCATAATGTAAGACATTGGAATTCGCTACAAATAGGACAGGGCAGAGATTATATACGCCTCGGTATTGAGGTTCGAATGGAACAAATCATTGTACCAAGCGGTGACTTTGGAGGATTGGATCCTTTATTCATGCGTCTGGTGAAACTTAGTGCGAACTAACGCACCGCCATATTCCGTCCCATCGATCCGCGTCTAGTCTCGAGGTGATGACTTCCATTAACGTGCGGCTGAGGTACATCCACACTTTTCGCTATGGAAAGCTACCTTTGTATTAGATAGGACCGTCATTGCCAAGGAGGCTGTTGCATCGCCCACTGGAACCCACACCCAGTCGAGCTCGCTTGTGTTAAATGATAAATAGAAGATCGTTTTCGAGGTCTTTTGAAGGCTTAACGTCCAGTCAGCGTGAAATTGCAACTCGTATGATCGTATCTACGGGGCGGTTCCCACGCACATTAAGTTTCCGTGCAGGCTAACACTAGCGCCTTTTCAATCAGGTTAAGCCCGATATGATCTATCACTAGCCATTTTAAGTTAGCATGCCCGGAAACTCAGTGTGCGTGGGAACCGCCTCGTGGATACGAGTAAGGTTCAGCCGTGACGGGTGGATACCATGGTTGACGAGACTTCAAAGGCCCGTTCCTTTTCGATGCCGTCCATGTTAATTGAATCACAAGGGCTAGGTGGCACTTGAATCTTTCCTTGTCAGTTTGAAGCCTTCCCCAATCATCCACAACTATAATGTGTCGTTCAAGCTCGTTACAGAGCTTTAAAAAGCCAACTCAAGACTGCCAGGCCGCGAATATACTAGAACAGAATATTTAAGCAGGGTATTCTCTTGGGCTGCTGAGTAAACTGGTCTGACTGAAGATGTGAATTCCGGTGAGTCCTAAGCCATACTGAGGAACTCGCCGCCGCCGGAACAGAAGAAGGGTAGGTAAGAGGGTTTTTTCCATCTACTGTCTTCCTTCATACTGCCATTTGGTCAGGCCGCTGCCAAAGAGCATAGTATGATAACGAGCGAAAGAAGATGCACGCAGGATTTCCAGGAACTGACAAGCTATGTGTTGCAACTCGTCCATGGATCTATCCATCTATGAACCAAACAGGGATCCATGGATGGATGCCCCCGTCGGTGGAGCTCCTCACCCATGGATGGGTTGCAAATTTAGGCCTTCATCCGCGAATCCGATGCTGTAATTCACTAATGTCGGATCGTACATAGATCTTAGGTCTTCTACAATTATTAGATTAGACTATTTTTCTTGCCTTTCTCTTCATCTTCTGTCGTGCTTGACTGATGATGAAGGTTTTATCCATGGATGATACATCCACTGTTCGGGTGTATTCTATGCCATAGCTCGACGAAATTAAGCTGTGTGGCGAGGTATTAAGGGACAATGCTCGTCATGTTTCAGACTTATTATTTACAGTTCAGGACCCGATATCAGGATCGAGAATGGACTTTTGTAAAGTTAAAGCAAGAAAAGCGGCAAAGGCAATACTCGCAACGACGGCCCAGGTGAAGGATAATTGATTGGTGGTTAGCCACGAAATACAAGACGATGAGAGTCGAGGTGTTTCAATACCCCATGTGAGCGTCCTGCACACTCTTGCAGGCTGCAGCCAAAGTTCTTAGGCACAGTTTGCCACAACTGCAACAGGTGATGGATCTTCCTTCCAGGAAGTATCTATTACCTCTCCAATCGATACCTTGGTCCACTTCGCCGCCATCCAAGCTGCAACCACACGCAAGGCTTTCTGTAGGTATGCACTATACAGTGCTTTCCAGCACATGTGCCCATCGTTTTCTTGAAAGCAAGCAACAGCGACACCGTGGGTCGGTCATCCTAGCATCATAGTATGCCCACAACATGGTTAACCTATCATGTTATATTCGAATCATAATCGAAAACAAGTCTACCTTCGTGCCGCTTCTCTGAGACTGTCACAGTTTTCTTCTTCTTCATTCCTAGCACTCAAGTTGTATAGTCTATATTTTTTAAAAGCGCTGGTTAGGTCCCCTATTTCAAAAAGCCATCCTCAGAGATGAGTTCAAGCAGCTCCCACCCCTAGTCCGGCCTGGCGAAGCTCTACGAATCAACATTCATGGTAAGACTACATGGCCTGCATGATGTTTTGAATAGCAAATTACCTCTACACATTCTGACTGTTGTGAAGGGTGTTGCATATGGCAGCGTAGCCCACGGAATCGCTTTCAGTTCGCTTCCCGAATCGATGTCAGATCAAAGGCTTTTGGCCGCCTCTACACAGACCATGGTTTGGTCTTCCTTACCTGGCTAGCTCTTTTGATCAATACCATCCTTTAGCAAGTGAACGAAGAATCCCTATACGAGAATATTGCGGTCTCTTCTAGGCAGCTCTATCTAAGCCCCAGCCTATTTTCCAAAGCGGACGGAAGAATACTTACGCCAGACTGTTGCAGTAAGTGTGCTTTTCTACACCGGTCTGTGGACCATCAAGCTCTCCTTTTTTGATCTTGTTCAAACGGCTTGGCCAGAACTTGAGGAATCAGGAAACTGTGTGTGGTGGGCCGTTATGGTCATCACTGTTGCGACCTACTTTGCTTCTCTGGGTACCATAGAGTATCATTGTTTCGCCGGCCTATTCTCATATCTTGAGAGCAAGTACCATTATACCTACATATCTTCAAATACCAACTAGATCTAACTTACTGGACTAAGCCTAGACCGGTAGCATTTCAGAAAGAAACACGTTACGGTACAACATGATCATGAATGTCGTGACTGACATCTTGAGCACGTTTCTCGCGGCGCTAGATAGTGCCTTGAGCGCCAGTCAACAGTTGCACCCAGTCAACATGCTCCGAAAGTTCCAAACCAGTCTCCGGCAGACTCTCCCCCCCCGCCAGTGATCCTCCCCACCACGGTCCCCATCACCGTCTCTCCCATTACCCGCATAGCCATCATCAGCGCTTCCACCCCTCAACCAGACCAGACACGTTTATACACCCAGAGCTCCATCAAGCACACCGTCTGCCCCCCACCTTTCCCCCTCCTCTCCCAGCCGAAACTCGTCTCCCCGAGCGCTAGCGATCCCCAAATACATACATCGACAACCCAGCCATGACAGTCGCACGTCTCACCTTCTCCCTCCCCCTCCACAAATTCCAATCCTCCGACTAACCGACGCTTCGAAAGCGCGGGATTCCAAGACTGGCGACGAGAGCACTGGCGTTAATTGTTCGGTAGAAGCTTCCTTTTATGATCTCGGTTTATGGAATCATGCAAGGACAGCAAAGCAAACCATTTAAACTGAATGAAGTTTTGGTGGTTCTCTAAGAGCATATTCTTCCTGTAAGTAGCCGGACGCGTTTCGATGGCGATATACAGTAGATCGGGGCTAGAGCCTCTCTGAAGCTGTAGGGTGGCTCACGACTACGGTATAACTAATCAGCGGAGCAAAGACAAATGTGAAAAAAACCCAAATGTAAAGATTAAGGAATTGATAATTTTCCATCAACCTCTTCCATCTTTCCCCCTTAACTCAATAACCCCAGTAACCTTTCCCTGGAATAACGCCTCTCCTAGCTAACAACCCCCCTTTTCCTGATCCCACATTCTCCATTTCCTTCCCAAGCATCCCTCGCTATCCTTTCCCTTCTTCCACGAACCCATTCAAGGGCAATTTCTTCATCTCTCCTCACTTTCATCCGCTTCCAGGATCGAGATTGGACGAAGCTACTCGGGGGGTGGATGATTTGTTCTCTCGGTCTTGTTGTTACTAATCATACCTTTCTGCTCTGCTTTTGTGCAAAACTCCTCCCCAAGCCCGCTCCAACACACCAATCAACCAACCATCCATCCCCTAATCGTCCCCATCTCCTCTTGGCCGCACCACCATGCCTAGCCCATCCTAACTGCAATCCCATACCTACCCCCAGAGAACACAAAAAAAACGCCCTCATGCCTCTCCCTCCCCTTCTGCTCGGCTCGGAGGGTAAAGTACTTTTAGCGATGGCGGGGGAGATGGTTTGGAATTGGCTGTTTTGGGAAAGAGGGGGGGGGCGGGGGGAGGAGTTGTTTGTGTGGTGCTGGGTTGGATTTGGATGGTTGTGGGTGGGATCGGGGAGGTCTTTTTGAGGAAAGAGGAATAGGGGGATTGTTTGGACAGGGATGGGGGGGTTTGGAGTTTATTGTTTGCTTGCAATGAAGCCCTTGGACATGCAAGGATAGGTTGGAAAGACGGCTCTCCTGTCGAGGTGTACCATCGCTATACTGAATCAGACGTCACTTTTTCTAACAGGCGATCGAAATGCCAGTGGACTGACCTTCTGCATGTTGACGGCCCTTCAGAATCGTGAATCGCATTCAATTTCTAGTAGTGTCTAAAATAACACGCAGTATAATAAAGTTCATCCACTCCCCATAAAGCCTTTGCCCTTGACGCTTTTCCACTGAAGCCCCCACGCGGCAATAAAAGCTAATGCTCCCCCAACAGCGGGGACGTACTATGTCTGCGTCAGTGCCATGGGCAAAAATGACTGAGGGATCAACGTGGCGACTTACAAATGTATCAGTAATGGCGATGTTATAAGCACGCAGGACCATCTGCAAATCTTCGGGCCGCGCAACTTTTCGTACGGCCGCAGCTCCAGCCTTGATGATAAGACCCGAGTCGAGAGCTGGAGCTTTAGCCTTTAGCTCTGAGACGAGATGGGTAGCGAAGATGTTCTGAGCGATGGCGAGGAAGGCCGAGCCTCCGAGGAATTGGAAGAAAACGACGATGGAGGTCGCAGTGGAGACTTTGTGCAATGGTAGGACTACCTGCACGGCAATGAGTGGCTATGGGAATAATCAGCCAATGTATCTCGCGCCAGTTCGAAGCTCAGACCATTTGTAATATGAATCCGATGCCGAGACCAGCAATGATCTGGTACCCAATCCATGTCGCACGGCTTGAGTCGATGGTTAATGTTGTGTATAAGCCTGCGCCTATCGAGGTCAAGGTTGTTCCCACTAGCAAGAAAGGATTATAGTATCCAAGCCTCGTGACTTGAGTTAATCAGTTAGCTTAGTTACGGAAAGCGGAGGACCAGAAAGCTTCTTACCAAGAACGCCGCCAAGGACTGATGCGACGATGTCACCGAGCACTGAGGGCAGGTAGTAGACGCCGCTTCTTGTGGGGCTAGCTCCTAGGATAACCTGGAACCAGAGTGGCAGGTAGTATGTGACCAGCTGAAGACCGCCGAAAGCGAACCAACCGAGTATTGCGCTGCTAAATACCGTACGCTGCATGAATATACTGGGAGGTATACTAGCTTCGTCTTGTTCGTGCTTTTGCCACAGGCAGAAAATCGGAACAAGGACTGCAAAGCCACAGAAGAGCCCGATAATGGTTGCAGACCGCCATGCGTACTTTTCGCCGCCCCATTGGAGAGCGAGAAGAAGCATGATCACAGCCGGCACGAAGAGGGCAAAACCAGGAAGGTCGAGGTGTTTGAACTTCTCCATCAGTGGCATTTGGGTGGCTGGCCTGACTTTTGGATGGAAGAAGATGAACAAAAGGCCAAGCGTGACGGCGCCGCATGGAAGATTGATCCAAAAACCTTGCTGTGAATTAGCTATGATCGCCTAGACAACAGCCCGTATACAATATGCGTACACCATCTCCATGATAGATGTTGTGTTAGGACTCCCCCGAGGACCGGGCCTACAATATTAGCGAGTCCGAACATTGAGCCGATAATTCCCGTGTACACTGCAGAGACTGTTTTAGCCGGTGGAATCCCAGTGCAGACGGGAAGAACTGAAGCTCACTGGGACGTAGCCTCAAAGGAAGCGTGTGGGCAATGATCACAAGTGCACCAGAGAAGAGTCCAGCAGCTCCGAGGCCGGCGACGGCTCTGCCGATGATCAGGACCACTGATGAGGGCGAGGTAGCGCATATCAGACTCCCAATCTCAAACACAGCGAGGCACCCTAGATAGGTCCATTTCAAAGAAAAATGCTGATAGACTTTGCCGGATAGCGGCTGGCAGGCGCAACTGTTCGAGATTAGGTGGGCACACTCGGGGCACGAGCTTTGCTGGCTAGAATTACATTGTGATGAGGAAAGCACTGCCGTACCACCCAACATCCTTCAAAGAATTGAAGTCGGTCGTGATGGTTGGGATCGCCTTTTTTATGTCAGTTCGGACGAAGAGTGTATGAGAGCTGTTATTGGCTTGCCGTTGCCAGTATTGCTTGGTCCTACATGCTGTATTTAGTGGATGGACAGAGATGGTCATTGTAGGGCGACGAACCAAGGCTACCAAGAGCACTGATATGCAAAGCCCAGCAATGACCAGGTAAAGCTTGAGACCAGTGAGGTGATTCGCAGTCTCATCTTCATCTTCGTTCTCTGGTTTAAACTCTAGACGTGTCGTAGAAGACCCTCTGCCTTTTTCTTGAGAATCAACGACAGGTGTCAGCGGTATTGACGAGTGGTTTCGGGACTCAAGCCGTCCGATCTCTGAAGAAGAATCCATATACAAATATTCAAGTAGATATGATAGCAATGGCACGCTTGTCAAGATTATGGAATGTGCGATGGATATCAGATCGACCAGGACAGAAGAAGCGAAACGAGTACGAAAGTAGGACCATCCACTAGGACAAAGAGTTGGAAAGCGTTGACCAAGGGCTGTGCCTGGGCTGGTCGGTTGACCGCGTGGGATTGGGATTGGGATTGGGATGGGGGTGTCACGATGGCTCAGCTTGCCTGATGCGGTGTGGGAGATTTGAGAGGATTCAATACGGTTTATGGTACAGTCTATATCTGCCTTCTGATACAGTCAGTCTATGATACGGAATACAGTATTCGGTAATCTGCTCCTCCACTTTACCTTACAGTACCTTCGCCACGTGGATGCTCTGCCTGCCGCACTGTTTTAGTGGGGTTACGGGAACCTCCACCAACATCTCCGTACCATTACGGATCTCGATCCATCACACTCCCAGGGCTGTTTCTTGCTTGCTTCCTCCGCCTCGTGCATATGAAATTGATGACACTACCTCCAGGACCACGACAGCCATTCATCAACGACCCTTGACCCTGGATAGCGCTTACGTGGGACTGTAAGGTTGCGGCGTGCCTCGTATTTGAAGCTAATGGGTCAGCCGTGCAGAAGAGTACAGGCAGCAGCAGGTAGGGTGTCGGGAACCCTTACTTAGCCGCAGAGCTCTGAGCGTTCACCTGAAGATACCATGTTGATGACAGCCTTGTGAGAACCCCCGACAAATTACTGCGTTTAGCATATACCTACGTGGCCGTTTGCTCTACATCTGCCATCATACACTCTACCGCACTGTCATACCTGAGCACTCACAGCTCTCCTGATAGTCAAGAACGTGATCACGATGGACTTCATCAGAGCCCAGCGCACCAAGATACCTCAGATCGTAGCCACCAACCTCGCGAACAAAACAGTGCTCATAACAGGCAGTAACGCTGGCTTGGGTTTTGAGGCTGCTCGTGCAGTCTTGCCACACGAGCCAGGGCGTTTGATTCTTGCTGTACGAGACCTCGAAAAAGGAAATGCTGCCCGCGAAAAGCTGGAAAAGTTCAAGTCAGCTTCAACGGTTATCGAAACCCGGAAGCTTGATCAGGCCAGTTTTGGGTCAGTGCGGGCCTTCGTCAAAGGGCTAGATGGCCAGCGTATCGATGTGGCATTACTTAACGCTGGTGAGCATTATGGCTCGCTACTCATCTCCAGTACTAACACTGTCTAGGCGTCTGGAACTCGCACTTCGTCGAAACTGTGGATGGACTCGAATCGGACCTACAAGTCAACACAGTTGCTCCAGCTCTGCTGTCCCTCCTCCTTCTGCCCAATCTCCGCCGTGCGACTGCTTCGACTGCCAATCCTGCTAGCCCTGCCCACTTGACTTTTGTTTCCAGTGGTCTTCATGAGAATGCCAAGTTCCCTGAACGCACCTCGCCCGGCGGCATCCTTGCAGCTTTGAACGATCCCAAGAAATATCAACAGCAAGACCGCTACCCCACCAGCAAAACCATTGGATTACTATGGACACGTGAGCTTGCTCAGCGGGTCTCAAGCTCGGAGGTTGTGATCAACTCCGCGAATCCCGGATTCTGCGCGACAAACCTTTCGCGCCAGATGAAAGGCGCAATGTCATACGCTATCAAAGCGGCCGAGATGTTGTTGGGTAGATCACCAGAGGATGGTGCTCGTTGCCTGGTTGATGCGGCAGTGGTCAAGGGGCAAGATTCGCACCAAAAGTATTTGAGCGAGATGCAGGTCAAGCCGGAATCAAAATTGGTAAGGAGTGCCGAAGGTGAGAAGCTGCAGAAGAAACTCTGGGACGAAATAATCACGCTATTGGAAGAAAAAGGTGGGTTGGAGAAGAGCTCCGTTCCACGAGCGTAGTAGGGTATGGGCGGATCTGGCTGGTTGTAGACAAATTGCCTAAATGCAGGTTCATATCAATCTATATCTTACGAGCCTCGATTCGAAGCTCTCTTTACCTACATCTGCATGGGTGCTGCTCGTCACTGAATTCGGTTATTACCAGGAATTTGATACGAAGAACATCAATTCTAGGTGATATTATCTATGTGTTGCGATATCGCCGGTTGAGAAAAGCATGAAAAAAACATGGAGATAGCGCCATATGCACAAGAAGAAACTCCTGATGTTCGCCACCACCGATAAATGGCCATCTTCTGATTTCTCGAGGGCCATTGCTGGCTCGACCCTAGCTCTTCGAGTGGCTTCCACTTGGGCGTATATTCCAGGGTACATGGGTCGAAACCATTCATGGAGGAAATCGCTTGGACTCCAGTTACTCCTGGCCACATGTCCCGACTGCAGTCCCATATCAGCGAGTAGTCTATCTGTGTAGAGCGTCGCGTGGGGACCGATATGCACGCCTTTTGTGCCATGTGAGTCAAAGGATGCAATTTGCCAGGCATGGAATTTATCAATGTCTATTGGCACGGTCAGACCATGAAACAGAGGGAACCGGATTCTCACGTACCTTTCTCGATTGGTTCTCGAGCTGGCAGGGTGATGTTACCAGAGAAGTAGTCCGCAATCCAGTTCGCTGTGACATGAGCCACTGTGGGATTGAGTAGACTGTATGCAAACCCGTTGAACGCAATATTGCGGTGTCCACCTATAGGATTGGGTGTTTTAGGTCCATCGAAATTGGCGGAACCGGGGGGTACAATGAGGCGATACAACCGTATATAAGGGAGATCACAATTGTCAGCTGACTGGTCTTCCGGTCTCAAGAGGCCCAGGGTTTGGCACGTTTTTTTCGATAAGAACGGTAGAGCCTAAGACTAACATCAACATTCGCACCTAAGAGCGGTTTTTCTATGGGAACTTACAAGTTTGTAGCCTGTTGCCACCAGCAAGTTATCCGCCTTGAGAACGATGTTTTCCCCATTGTTCCGCTGGACAGACACATTATTTCCACGCAATCCGGAGACACTGCCTTCCAGAATGCGTATATCACCACTACGCACGCAGTCGAGGTACCCAGGAGGCTCTACATGAAGAGCTCCGGAGAGGGCTACTGACAAGGGATGTTCAGGAATCGTCAGAGGCAGGTCTTGCTGGCCATTAGATTTGACAAAGTCGTCCGCAACGATCTTGAATATCTGCTTAGTTTGCCACCTCCCAAACTTGGTCTCAGCGATCCACCTGTGGAAGGTATCAGGTGCTTCGACATATGGAAGCCAAGCGTTCTGGCCGGATTGAATTTAGTTTATTTGTTCGAATCGGGGGCCACTAGAAAGAACTCACTACGAAACGTGAGAAGAGCAATTTCTCAAATGCCACTGTCTTGCGTACAATCTTCCGTGGCGAAATCCAGTGCGGCCTTCTATAAACCAGTGTCACAGCCGGAGCACTACTCTCTTTTGGTGTCCATTGACCTTTGGCTAGGATGGTTGCAAGGTCTAGTGCAGACTTGCCAGCACCTACGATGATAACCTGTTTGGACGCAGCCAACGTCTCTCGTTTTTGGGCTTCACCTATTTCTGAAGAGTGGACAATATCTCCTGCAAATTCATTTATCATGGACTCCAGAGGATCCAGGCTTGTGTGATACAATCCTACGCAGACTACGAGAAAGCCAAATGACTTGCGAAATTCTGCCCCATTCAAGGTGCCTTTGACCGACCAGGTAGAGCTTTCTGGATCCCAGGATACATCCTGTACTAGTGTGCTGTACTGTATTCTCTCGGTGAGGGAGTATGCGTCAGCATAAGCTTGGAAGTATGAGTTGACATCTTGGGCAGAGGCATGAGCACCTGCAACACGGAGGTGTTTAGGAAATGGAAAGTCCGGTATTTCGTATGTGAGCAAAGGTGAATTCGTTGTCAGACCGTCGTATATACGATTAGACGCCCATACGCCTCCTAAGGCGGAGTTTTTCTCATATATAGTGACAGAGGAAAACGGTTTTTGCGACGAGTGGAGCAAGACCTTTGCCGTCACCAATCCATGAAGTCCTAAGCATGATCAGTTATCCAGGCAACTCTAGAAATTCGTCTTTCGCACCTGCACCGATAACAAGAAGATCCCTATTTTCAGCCACCTTGACCTTCTCACCATCCATAGATATCATAATGCCGATCGGTATCGTCAACGACAGCTTTAAATTGCGGTGTTGTCAGGACCAGTGGTTCTTAAACTTTTTATCTTGGGGAACGAAATATTGCGGGTGCTAGAACGCTCAAATTTGGGACCTCAACATCGTTTTAATGCCGCTGACCTGGTAGATAAGTCCGATAGAGCGTCGCAGAACTCACCGTTATTGTAGAAATTTTCAAACGTCTAGGTAGTTGAGAGGGCTGAGTCGGTATAGATAATCTAGATTCGAGCAGGGTAGGGCAAGCTATTGGGATTATGCTCTTGGTAATCCAGGTAAAGCTGCATTCTTACCTCAACAAATGCGATAGAGCGGCGTCCTCTCTTAGTACGGCACGGAATTCGAATTTGCGCCCACCTGCCACGAGATCGTGATGATGGGCTGGTAAGCAATAAGCAAGCTAGAGCCCAATGAGCAAACTTTCAAGGCTAGTGGTCCTGAACGTCCTGGGCATATCTCGCTACACCGTCAGCTAACTACTGCGGTATTATTATCAGGTCCTGAGGATTTCAGCTCTCTATCCGACGATGACTTGATGAGGATTGGACGGGTGGTGTTCGAAACCCTAGACTCCATCATAGTAACCTATCAGGTACAAGTACTTTTATAGATACGCGAAGATTGCTACTCTGCTTATACCGCCACAGTACGGCACAGGATGCTTCGGTTGCAGAAGCAAGATTTGAGGAATGCTCAGCCGAAGACGTTGTAGCTAGCTCTTTGTATAGCAGACCTCCAGTACAATACACAGATCTTCATTGGCGCAGGGGATTCCTCCTGTGATGCCACGAGACGAGGCGTGCTATCCCGTCTATCTTCGGCAGCATGGCGTGACAGGGCTATGAACACTGAGTGGTAAGATCAAGGCTCAGACCTGGGACTGCAATCTAGGCCGCTGGGTTGGCAGGATTACCGTACCCCTCCGCGTTGGACTCATTTGTTTGCAATGCAGCCTTAGAGCTGGGATTGCAATCTGGACCTCCACGTTGACAAAGCCACCGTACGCCGGTGCCTGATTCCTCCGTTGCTGCTGGGCCTCTTCGTATAGGTTGGTCTATATACTTTATGTTACTTACTCTGTCCAAGTTCTCAAATACCCCAGAGTGTCTGATACTTTCAAGCATAAAGATCCAGATTTCTATCCTTGAGCTTCACCGAAAGGCACATTTATAACTAAATATTTCATTATGATTCTCTCAAGCTCGTCATACGTTTTCAGTTTAGTATTCTCGGGGTTCATTGGCTTTACCCAAGGTCCCATTGTCTACCTTCAGAGGGTTGCAAGCTGGCTGAGATCCCCATCTTTACATGGAAGTCTCAGGGTTGTCAAGCGAGGCGATGCATTCAGCACTCGGCCCAAACCCACAGTTCAGAACGAGATTACCTGTCCCTATGAATATATCCTCTGGACCTATGGAAAACGACATTTTTCGAAATTCGTTGACACGCTGAAGCCTAATCTGAGTTCAGAAGATCCGATTCTCTATGACCTTGTCTTGGACATCATGGACGCTGTACATTTTGGAGCCATCTTAGTCGATGACGTTGCGGATAATAGCCTCACTCGAAAAGGAAAGCCAGCTGCACATTGCATATACGGGTCCAGTGAAACGATCAATAGGGCATACCTTCGGATTATGGAAGTTGTCAACCGATGTTCAACTCAGAGGCCGGCTTTGGTTCCGTACGTTCTCGCCAATCTAGAGGAAATCCACGAGGGTAAGTATCCTTTTTTTCCGTTCAGATTCGCTTCTGACAACTGGGTTTAGGTCAAGATATCTCTCTTGTCTGGCGGCGAGACGGTTTCGAGAATTTCCCGGACCAAGAATCAGCCCTCAAGGCGTATAGACACTGTGCCTATCTCAAGACTGGTGCACTCTTCAGACTGCTTGGACAGCTAGTATTTGCGAGCCACGAGAAGGACGAGCTCATGAGCAAGGTCGGGTGAGTTTTTGACTTACACACCATACCACGTACAGCACTGACTCCAAACAGATGGTACTGTCAATTACAGAACGACTGCAAGAACATCTACTCCACCGACGTGATAGCATCCAAAGGCACTCTAGCAGAAGACCTTATTAACGGCGAATACACATTCCCCATCATCGTCGCACTCTACGGTTCTTCAACAGCACAGACCATCATCAAAAAAGCAATGGAGCCTTCAACCGAAATCTCTTCACAAGCCACCACTGAGCGACACCACGCTGCCGTGCGCTTGCTGCAGACCGACCAGGTGAAAAGTGTGTGCATGCAAGAACTCGAATCGCTAAAAGGCCAAGTGTCTCTATTTGCAGCTGCGTGGGGTCGCACGGAGAAAATGACGGTGAAGCCTACGATGGTGGAGTCGGTGACGGTGAAGCCGGTAGTGGTGGAGTCGGTCACGGTGAAAACTACAATGGTGGAGTGAGGCTGTAGGAGCCTAGTCGTGTCTAAGCTTACCGAGCTGCCGTCTTCTTGGACATTTTTTTTACCGCCTGGGAAGGGGATTTGCTTAGTATTTCATCTTCAACGGGATATAACAGGACAAACGGGTTTTTTCCCTTATCGCACATTTGAACATTTCCCTTCCTCTCTATCTTTAGAATGGCTGGCTTTCTTTTCCGTTACTCTAGCTTTTGCGACTCTAGCTTTTGCGACGCCAGCTTCAAGGTGCGAACCACCAAAGAGCGCTGAACCGCAAAGTAGTAGGGCGTTTGGACTATTCTAGGTAGCTGTAGTCGGAGTTACTGTAGTAAACTAGGATCACCAAACCCAACTTTTCTTTTCTTTTTTCTTTTTTCTTTTTCTTACCACAGTAGTACAAGCTCTCACGAGTCTCACAAACCACAACCTTCAAGCAGAGTCAATACATAAGGCACACAGAAGAAAAACTCCCGACCGACCAAACCCCTGCACCCTATCAGCCTATCCCTCCCTTCCTCGCTTGCTTTCCCCACCCAATGCCAAACAAAATCCACGTGTCCCCCATGCATACCTTACCTTCTTCCCCCCCCCCCTCTTTCCCAACCACGCGACAACCCCCCCATGCATCTCTCTCTCTCTCTTCGTGTCGCCAGCCCAGCCCAGCTGAAAACCCCCAGCAAAAACCCCCCGAAATGCGGATTTTTCTAGCGCTTACTACATACTTCTCTCCCACGCTGCATACAGCTTACCCACGTGCCAGCAGCGGAAAGTTTTTAACGGGAGGGAGGGATGGGGGGATATTACTGTACTCGTATATATTCCCTACTGGTTTGCATATTGCTGGTTTTGGAATCGGTAAGGGGGGGGGGGGGGGTTTCAGCCGCAAAGTTTTGGTATGGTAAGCGGGGTTTTTTTTGGTTTTTTTGAAACGGTCAGCTTTTGGTATTGGGGGTTTTGTTGGGGTTTTGTGCGGTGAGACTGACTGACTGGGTTTTGGGGGGCTGAGTGCCGGGTTATGGGATGTTGGGGCTGGGGCTGGGCGCTGGGCGTTGGGTGTTTGTGTTGGTGTAAGCGTCAGATGAGTGGGAATGTATGTATGTAGTCAGACGAATGGTTGCTGCGGCTTGAGGGGGGGGGGTTGGGGGAATTTTGCAAGAGGTGTCTTTGTTGCGGTTTTTTCACTCTCCCCTGTCGTTTGTTTGTTTTTTTTAAATAACGCACGCTCTCGATTGTGAAGGGTTGCATCTACGAGCTCATTACAGAATTTTTACAGGAATTTTTCGGTCACTCGTGAGGAGATACGACGGAACGATGCAGATGCACCTGCCTCTGAACGAGATCGACGGCAAGAACAACCCTCCGCTGTGGTTCCTGTGGATTCAGGATGGCATGAATCTTGCTTGCGGCGTGCTGTGGAGCACGGCCTATGTGCTTTATATCAGGCAGTCGTTCCGGGACAAGTCTTATGGGATGCCCTTGCTTTCTCTGTGAGAGTCACGATCGTCTATGAAGCACTTTTATTTTCCCGAGCCTAACATTTTCTGAACGCAGCTGCGCGAACATCGCCTGGGAAATCATCTACGGGGTCTTCTACCCGCCCGGTCTGGCCGAGACCATCGCTTTCCTGCCCTGGGTGTTTATCGATCTGGTCCTGGGATATGCAACGGTCAAGTTCGGTCCCCGCGAGTGGGCACAAGCACCACTGGTTGCGAGGAATCTGCCCGTCATCATCGCGATTGGGAGCACCGTGATGCTGGCCGCACATTGGACGTTTGTGATGCTCTTCGACGACGCCAGCATCGCGTGCTTTTGGGCGGGATACGCCTGCCAGGTCATTGTCAGCTGGTCGTCCCTCGCCCAGCTGGTTTCCCGAGGAAGCACCAGAGGCCATTCGATGAAGATCTGGTAAGGCCGCTGCAATTCAGTCTATGCACTACTACACCCGTACTGATCGGAACCACAGGTGCCTTCGCTGGCTAGGGACGGTATGTGCGACTAGCGTTCTGCAATGGCGATACTACCATTACCCAGCCGACTACGCTTTCGTGGGCACGCCCTTTGCCACGTTCGTGTTTGTTGCGCCTGAGATTGCGGACATGGCATACCCCTTTGTCTTTCAATACTTGAAGAAGCGCGAGGTGGCGAAACAGCGTTAGCAGCAGGGCAGGATCTGGCTTGTTTGATACGGAACGAGTCTCTTTCTGTTCTAGACGGTATGTGTGTGTTGGGAGGATGGAATTGGCACGTTGCATACAAGGGTGTTTAGATTAGGTACATTGTCCCGCATGTTCATTAAGTAGCTACTTCTACTACACTCGTGTCAATATAGAGTAGGATGCCTTAGGGTGCCTACAGGTGGTCTCAAAAAGGTTGAGTCAATCTCGAGTAGGATGCCTTAGGGTGCAGGTCTCAAAAAGGTTCACGTTAAGTTCACACTAGTCTTTCTTCATCCCTGTGTACCCACGAAAAAGAGTGGAGATTAAAATCCCTCGCAGTGTGTACTTTTACCACGTTAGGAACAGCTCCCGAGCCTCGCCCCGC
>JAABUL010003507.1_pt1 | contig 23163 bp, 4 predicted proteins | sample 5559151 | NCBI WGS metagenome assembly JAABUL01 (sample SAMN10711876, study PRJNA513368) | rock metagenome | isolation source: Antarctica rocks | place: Antarctica: Victoria Land, Pudding Butte sud | reverse complement strand
ATTTACAACTAGATATTGCAATATATTAGAAATACTAAATCTTAATTATAAAATTAATTCTAAGTTCGATCGAATTAATTTCTATTTTGTTAGAAAAATTGTCTTTAGATTACTTAAAATCTTTTTGCTTATTTTTTAATTAGACAATATTAATAAAAAGTATTAAAATATTTTAATTATATATTATTATAATATTTTAAGAAATTAAGATATATTAAATTAATATTAAATTTAATTAAACTAGTTTTAATTGCAATTAAAAGATTTGCTCTTAAATATTAAGAAACTTTTTTTAAATTTTTTGATTAAATAATATTTATAGAAAGTATTGCGACTTTAAGATTTTGTATTATATTTTAGCTCTTTTAATTATATAAAAATAGCGCAAAGTTTAATTAAGCTAATTATAATCTAAATAAAAGTATCTTATCTTAATTATTACAAAATAATATCTAAATTTCTTAATTAAGCAATATTAATATAGAATATTTTAGTATAAATATGTTGCAATACTCTAATATTTGCTTTTTGTATTATTAAATACGCAAAAACAAATAAAATTACACGAAATATTAAATATTTATTTGAATAACAATTAAAACAAAAGTTGTCTACAATTACAATAGCGCAATGTAAATTGTATCGAATTAAATATTGAAAAAACTAATTATCTTCGAAAAAATAATAGATAAATTCGAAGAAAATTTTAAAGATATATCTAATATTAATATTTATAACTTTAAGTTCTAACTCTAAGTAGATTGACATAAATTTCTATTATCTATAAATAAGTTAATCGAAGTTTTTTCTCTCTCTTTTCTTTATTATTTGTTTTGACAAATAACAAATAATTAAGATTAAAGCGCAAAAAATATTTAATATTTTTTTCGCAAATAGATTGTTATTTTTTAGAGATTAAACAAGTAACGCTCTATACAATATACGCTATTAATTGCGCTAAGAGAGATAGAACTTCTAATGTAGCAAATATTACATTAAATAAAATCTTGAAAAAATTAGATATTTCTAGAAAAATAATAGATAAACTTTAACAAATTTTTGAAGATACGCTTAACATTAATACGTATAAATATCTTTTTATTTATATTGTAAATTGCAATAGATTGTTATTATTTATAAATTAATTAATTTAAACTCTTTTTCTCTCTTTTCTTTATTATTTGTTTTGGCGAACAATAAATAATTAAGATAAGCTATTATTTTTTAAAGACTTAACAAGTAACACTCTATTTAGTATACGTTATTAATTGCGCTAAAAGAGATAAAACTTCTAGCGTAGCAAATATTATATCGAGCAAAATCTTAGAAAAATTAGATATCTTCGAGAAAATAATAAATAGATTTTAACAAATTTTCGAAAATATACTTAAAGTTAATATATATAAACGTCTTTTTATTTATATTATAAATTGCAATAGATTGTTATTATCTATAAATTAGTTAATCTAGACTCTTTTTCTCTTTTTTCTTTATTATTTGTTTTGACAAACAATAAATGATTAAAATAAGTTATTGTTTTTCAAAGATCTAACAAGTAGCGCTCTATTTAATATGCGCTATTAATTGTATTAAGAGAGATAAAACTTCTAGCGTAACAAATATTGTATTGAGCAAAACTTTAAGAAAATTAGATATTTCTAGAAAAATAATAGACAAATTCTAACAAATTTTTGAAGATATACTTAACGTCAATATATATAAACATCTTTTTATTTACGTTATAAATTAGAGTAGATAATTATTATCTATAAATAAATTAATCGAAGCTCTTTTTCTCTCTTTTCTTTATTATTTGTTTTAACAAACAATAGATAATCGAGCAATTTTTAATACTCTTTTTGCAAATAAGTTGTTGTCTTCTAAAGACTTAACAAATAACGTTTTATTAAGTATATTTGCGTTAGAATAAATAAAACTCTTAACGTAGCAAATATTGTATTAAACAAAACTTTGAAAAAATTAAATATTTCTAGAAAAATAATAGACAAATTTTAACAAAATCTTGGAGATACGCTCTTAGTTAATATATATAAACGTCTTTTTATATATATTGTAAATTAACGTAGATTGTTATTATCTATAAATTAATTAATTAAAGCTCTTTTTCTTTCTTTTTTCTACTATTTGTTTTAACAAACAATAGATAATTAAGTAAGCAATTTTCAATACTTTTTTTGTAGATAAGTTGTTGTTTTTTAGAAACTTAACAAGTAATACTTTATTTAATATGCGTTATTAATTGCGTCAAAATAAATAAAACTCTTAATATAGCAAATAATGTATTGAACAAAACTTTGAAAAAATTAAATATCTTTGAAAAAATAATAGACAAATTTTAACAAATTCTTGAAGATGCGTTTAACGTTAATATATATAAATATCTTTTTATTTATATTGTAAATTGCAATAGATTGTTACTATTTATAAATTAATTAATCGAAGCTCTTTTTCTCTCTTTTCTTTATTATTTGTTTTGACAAACAATAGATAATCGAGATTAATAAGTTGTTGTTTTTTAAAGACTTAACAAGTAATACTTTATATAGTATGCGTTATTATATTAGAAGAAATAAAACTTCTAATATAGCAAATATTGTATTAGACAAAACTTTAAGAAAATTAAATATCTTTAGAAAAATAATAAACAAATTTTAACAAATTTTTGAAGATATATTTAATGTTAATACGTATAAACGTCTTTTTATTTTTGTCGTAAATTGCAATAGATTGTTATTATCTATAAATTAATTAATTAAGACTTTTTCTTTTTCTTTTCTTTATTATTTGTTTCGACAAACAATAGATAATCAATATAAAAAGATATATCTAGACTAAGAGTCTACTTTGTATATACAAAATAATATTCTTAATAATTTAAAATATAATCTTTAATAAAATCTTAAAGATGCGTTTAATATTAATATATATAAATATCTTTTTATTTATAATAAGAACAAAGCAAATTAGAATTATCTATAAATTAATTGTCTACAACTCTTTTTCTTTTCTTTAGTATAATTGCAATCTTAACCAATTAATATTTAAAATTGCAATTATTAATCTTTATAAAGCAAACGCTTGTCAAGAGCTTGCATAATATATTCTCTTAATATTATAATTGTATTAGATAAAAATTGATCTATTTATATATATCTTTAACAATTTGTATAGTAATTTCTAACAAAATCTAGAAGATGCGCTCAACGTTAATATATATAAACGTCTTTTTATTTATATCGTAAATTAATATAGATTGTTATTATCTATAAATTAAATAATTAAAGCTCTTTCTTTTTCTTTTCTTTATTATTTGTTTTAACAAACAACAAGTAATTAAGTAAGCAATTTTCAATACTTTTTTTGCAAATAAATTGTTGTTTTTCAAAGATTTAACAAATAATACTTTATTTAGTATACGCTATTAATTGTATTAAGATAAATAAAACTCTTAATATAGCAAATATTGTATTAAGCAAAACTTTAAAAAAAAAAAAAAAAATCGAAAAAATAATAGACAATCTCTAATAGAGTTTTAAAGATACGTTTAATATTAATATATATAAATGTCTTTTTATTTATATTTTAGATTAAAATAGATTATTATTATCTATAAATTATTTATTTAAAACTCTTTTTCTCTCTTTTCTTTATTATTTGGCAATTGCTACTAATATAAAAAAATTTATATTAAGTAAAATATAGTAGAAACTTTATTTTCTATTTTGCAAAAAAAAAAAAAAGTTATTATTATATAGATAAATAAATAGAAAATACAATAAAATACTTTAATAATAACAATTTTATAATAGTAGTATTTTATTATAAATAGAAAATAAGTTTTGTTTAATATAATTCGATTTAGATAATTTATAATATATAGAAAATATACAAAAATTAGAAAGTTAAAAGTAATAATAATTTTAATATTTATTAGCAATAGTTTAAATATAATATATATCTATTGCAATATAATATTAATATTATAATAAATACAAATAATATATTACTTTTAATAGTAATAAAAAAGATTTTATTACAATATAATTAAAGAAACAATTATTAAAATAATCTATATATTTAATAGCAACAATAATATTACAAACAAAAGAATTTTCTTATTTTTAATAAATATTATAATTATAATCTTAAGATAATTGTATATAATTATAATTAGTCTATTATATTAATTTAGATTTTAAAATACTATATATAAGTTAAAAATCTATTAAAATATAATCTTAATTATTAACTATTTTTAGAAATTGCAATAAATCTTAAAATACAACTTTATTTTATATTGTTTATCTAATAGTAATAGAATTAAAATATTTTAACTAAAAAGATATTTATAACTATTAATAGCAACAAAAGTAATAGATAGTTATATAATACTTTAATATTAGTTTTAACTAACTTAATAATAGATAATTAGCAAAGAATCTATTATATTTATATATAGATTTATATTGTTACTATAAGTAATTTAATTAATAAAAATAATATATAAAATCTATTAGTTATACAATCTAATACTAAGATTCTACAATATATTTGCAAACTTATTGTTACGAGTCTAGCGATATATAGAATACGCAGAGAAGTAGAATCAAGCACGAATATTCGCATATGCTCTATCAGCTTTATTAGAAAAGCAAGAAAAGATTGCTCTCTTTGCTTTTTCAAAAAAGCAAAAATAGCATTGCTCTATAACTCTATCAAAAGAGTTAAAAAAGCAGAAACAATCTTATAGTATATAGATTGCTCAGAATACAACTCTCTTATAGATTGTGTTTAACTTATCTATTAAGTTATCTTCTATTATAGATACAAGCTGCAAACTCTTGTTATCAAATAATTGTTTATATTGTCTGAAGATATCTACAAATTTCTTTAACAATATTAATCTATTCTGATACTCTAGTTGTCTAGATAGCAGTGTAACACTTTAAATATTCTAAAAATATCTATATCAAATTAACGTGTCTCTATTTCGAGTACTAGTTTATCAATATTATATCGATTCTCTATTAATAAAAATAACAAGATTAGAATTAATAAATCTAATATCTATTATAAAAACTATATTAATCTAGAGAACTAGCTTATACAAATAGATATCTATTTTATTTTCTATTCTGTTTTAGCAAACAAAAAGACAATTTTTGCATTAATATTTTTCAAAAAAAAAGTTTAATATTAACTTAAATTAAATTTACGCAAATATCTAAAAAACAATAACAAAAACTTCTGTGCAATATTTACAAACTTCGACAATTTCAAGAAAGAGCTTCAAAGAATCTTCGAAATATTTAACAAGAAACAAATTGCAAAAAAAGTAATTCAATGTTTTATTCAACAAATTTCTGCAATAGACTACGCAGCTAGATTTCAAAAATATACTAATTTAACTAAATAAAACAATATTGCACTTATAACAATATTTCGACAAGATCTTAAAAACAATCTAAAAAACAAAATTATATATAACAAAAAACGTATTAGCGACATATTTAATTTTATCGAAGTAGCTATCAATTTCGACAACAAACTATATAAAAGAGCTATAAAAAAAATATATAATTAATTTCAAGAAAAAGCAGAAATCTTCTTTGAATCAACAATTAGATATTAGCAAAAAAAAAATTGTTCTAATTAGAAATACAATAATTTCAACTATTGTAAATCTGTATCTATAGAACTAAATTCTACTCAACAATATAAAAAAAAGAACTCTAAAGAAAAGCAAAATAACAAATTTTAAAAAATATACTATTTATATAATAAATCGAGTTACTTTGCAAGAGATTGTCGATTGCAAAACTTAATAAATTGTCGACAAATTAATACTATATTAAAAAAGATACTCGATAGTTAGAACAATTTCAAAAAATAAATCGATACAAAAACAAAAACTTTTAAGACTAAATCGAACAACAACTACTATTTAATAGAAAACTCAAATTAGTTACAAAAAGTTCTAGATAGAATATTATTAAACAAGATATCTATATTTATACAAAAAATTAATTAAATATTTAATAAAACTATAAGAGCAAAACAATTAAGAATATTATATTCTTATTTAGCTACAAACTTAGACAATAAATATAGCTAAAAAAAAATTACAAATATCTAGACAATATTACAGATTATTTTGATGTTTTAGCTAGTTTATTAAGAAACAAAAAGATAAATTAAACTATAAATAAATACAAGAAAGCGCTAGAAAGCGACATTACTATCGAAAAAGAAATTTTCGATAAAATTAAACAATAACTAAGCAATATAAGTCTATCTTAAGAGAAGATAGAGAAAGCAAAGAAATATACAATACTTAGTTGAACAAAATACTATAACAATTTATACTAAATTTATCTAGAAGACAAAGAAGAAGTTAATTAATTTTCTAGAAAATCAAAATTATTAATTTAATATAGAAAGAAAGTTTAACGCAAATAGACGCTCGAAACAGAAGTTGCAACAACAAAACAAAAAAAGTTCAAATTTTTTAATAAAAAATATATTAAAGAAATACAATATATTAGTTTAACAATAGCAACTAAACTTAACAATATATATACAATATTTTATTATATTAATTAAAATTAATAGTTGTCGATTTATTGCAATAATCGATTCTAATATAACAAATAATTTTATAACTAGAATTTTTATTAAAAGAGAAAAGTACTCTACTCGAAAGAAATCTAATATATATAATCTAATAGTTGTAAATAGAAATCTATTATTTGACAAAAATAAAAAAGTAGATAAAGAAACAAAATTACTATCGATAGCTATTTAACAATATTACAAGAAACTAATTTTTAATATAGTAAAAATAATTATTTACAATATTGTTCTAGAAATATCTTAATTAAAGTAATACAATTTAGAAATTAATTAAAATATACAAGTACTTAGATTTGCGCAATATAACTACGTAATTTATATTTAATCTATATATTAATAGCGTTCGATAGTAGATAAAAGAATAAGTCGAAAATCGATTGCAAATAGCAAACTTGTATTTTTGCAAAAAAACAATTTAACAGAGTTCGACTCAATAGATACTAGTAGAAATTAGTCAAATTACAAAATCAAAATAAATAAAGAAAATTACAAATTTTCTAAAAATCTTGAACTATCTAATATAGTAAAGAAATTGCTAAAGTATATATTACAAATATATAACAATTAAAAGTATCTATTTTAAGAAGAGAAAACAACAAAAATTCTTTCTAAATATTAATTGTAAAATTACAAAATCAAACTTGAATTAAACAAACAATTTATATTTGAATTTATATATATTTTATTCGAGAAGAAGCTCGAAGTATTTCGCGAATATTTGACAAAAAACAAAAAAAAAATTATTAAAAAATTTCAATTATAGACAGAATATTTAATTTTTTTTGTATTAAAAAAAAATAAAACTCTTTATCTATATATCGATTATCGAAAGCTAAACAATATTATAGTTAAGAATTGATATCTACTATTTAATATTAACAAACTTCAAAATTAACTATTCGAAGCAAAATATTTTATTAAATTGAATTTACAAGAAACGTACAATCAAATTAGAATAAAAACAAAGAAAGAATAAAAGATAGCTTTCTATATACAATATAAATTATACAAATATACAATAATACTATTCGAACTTACAAACGCTTTAACAACATATTAAAAAATAATCAATAATATACTACAACAATATTTGAATCAATTTGTTATAGTTTATTTGAACAATATTATAATTTATTCAAAAATTTTGAAAGAGTATATTAGCTATATTTTTAAAGTATTGGAATATCTAAATATAAGAAACTTATATTTTAAATTAAAGAAATACAAATTCTATTAAGAGAAAATTGATTTTCTCGAATTTGTTGTTAAATAATACAAAATATATATAGATTTCGAGAAGCTACAAACAATCAAAAAATAGAAATTATTAACAAGTATTAAAAAAATACAATTTTTTCTAGATTTTATAAACTACAATAAGAAGTTTATTAAAAATTACTTAGCAAACACAATATTATTAACAAATTTTACAAAGAAGAATATACTATAGTTATAAAGATTTACAAAAGAGAAATTATTTCAAAATCTTAAGCTAGAATATTTAAAAAAATTAGTACTAAAAATATACAATCTACGATTGTTAAATAGAATTAAAATTGATATATTAGATTTAGCTATCAATATATGTTTTAACTAAAGATATAAAAATATATAATATTTAATAATATATTTCTCGAGAAAACTCTTGTTAGCTAAACAAAACTATAATATCTACAATAAAAAACTACTTGCTATAGTAGTTTTCTTGAAATTATAGAGAGTATATATAGAAGAATTATTAGAATTTACGATTTTTATAGATTATAAAAATTTTGTGCACTTTACTATTATTAAGCAACTAAACAAAAAACAAATGCAATAGTTAGAAAGACTTAAACAATACAAATTCAAAATATAATATATTTCGAACAAAAATAATAGCAAAGTAGACGCACTTAACAAAAGAAATAATTATATAGAAACAAAAAAATTGTTCAATTACAATATATTTAAGATTAATAAGAACAAATTACTATTAGCAAACAAGCACAAGCTAAATACTATACTACAAATACTTTAAGATAATACAGAAAAGTTTTTAATAAAGAAAGAAAAATTTCAGATATTTATCGATAAAATCGACAAATATATAAAAAAGTATTATAACAAACTATTGCAAGAGCATTCGAAAATAACTAAAACTCTTTAGTTTTTATATTAGTATTGTTAGTTTTTACAAATAAAACAAGCTGTCAAGATATATATTAAACAATATCTTAGCTATTAGCAAAACAAATATAATACGTACGCAAGCTATAGCAAAATTTAATATTAAAAACTATCTAAATTGCTATAGAATAAAATTACAATAGATTTTATTATTAAATTGTCTAAGTTAATAGATTTAGCAACTGAAGACAAATATAATTCGATACTAATAATAATTGATAAACTTATTAAATATTTATATATTATTGTATGCAAAGAAAAGTTTATTGCAAAACAACTAAAATATATTATATTGAATTAATTTATATAGTATTACAATATATTTAAGAGACTAACTAGTAACAAAGACAAGTTTTTTACGTCTAATTATTAAAAAATGCTTCTTTTAATATTAGATACAAGACTTCGAATATCTATTGTCTATTATTCGATTACAAATAGTTAGACAAAAAAACAAATCAAAGTCTTAAACAATATTTAAAATACTATATTAACAATATTTACAACAATTGAATATTATTTCTATCTATAATACAATTGACACTCAATACTAAGATTTCGAATATTACTAAAATAACTCTATTTTTTGTTAACTATAACAAGAAATTAAATCTTTTCGAAGAAAAACGCATATATCTGTTAGCGCAATCAATTATCGAAAAAGTAGCAATATTAAAAAAGATATACAACAATATCTTTAAGATACAGAAAAAATCGATTAAGTATTAAAATAAAAAATAAAAAATAATATTTTAGCTAAAAAAGAAAGATAAGATATATCTTTTTACAAAAAATCTTAGAACAAAAAAGTTAAACAAGAAATTGAATTATATTAAAGTTAAATTGTTTCTTGTTAAAAAGACTAAGAAATCAATTAACTACAAGCTCGATTTACTTAAGAACGTCAAAGTATTTTTAGTATTTTATATATTATTGTTGAAATCAGTAGATTTAACTACATTTTTATAGAATATCTTTTATTTCTATTAACAAAAGAAAGAATAGTTTAAAATCGAAAAAATTCTACAACAAAAAAATCAAAAATATTTTGTCAAATAAAAGAAATATTCTATCTCTAAAAACACTTAAAAATCTATTGAGAATTTGAAACACTATTAACACTATTTGTAGCAATTCTATTAAAAGAGATTAACAAAATAAACGATTATTTTTCTATAATATTGGGAAAGACAATCTGTTCTAAAACAATATCGATTAAAGACTCAAAAAACAATTCGAATATTAATTTTTTAACTAATAAAGCAAGTTTTTTTAAATTTTGAAGTTCTCTATTTACTATTGTTTGTTGCTTATTTTCTATATATTTTAATTGCAACAGCAAGCAATTTTCTTTTGTCTATATTTTACAACATTTTATTACAATATTACAAAGTTGTTGCTTAAGCGCTTTTTGTTGCGCTTCGAGACAATATTAACGCGCAATATTTAGAGAGATCAAATTACAAAAACAATTCTTCTTTATATATTTTATGCATTTATTAGAATCTTCTTGAATTCGATACAACTTACTTAGACAATTGCAACAACAGCAAAAACGTATTCTATCAATAGAAATGTCGAGTTCTGTTAGTTAAATAAGACGACAATTATAGAAAAAAGATTTGTTTTTCGATATTGTGCGAAATTTGCTTTCGGAACAAAAATATAGAGAAAAGAGAAATAGTATTACGAGTCTAGCAATATATAGAATATGTAGAAAAATAAAATCAAGCACAAATATTCGTATATGCTCTATTAGCTCTATTAAAAAAGCAAGAAGAGATTGCTTTTTCTGCTTTTTTAAAAAAACAAAGATAATATTGCTCTATAGCTCTATCAGAAGAGCCAGAAGAGCAGAAACAATTTTATAGTATATAGATTGCTTAGAATACAACTCTCTTATAAATTATATTCAACTTATCTATCAAGTTACTCTCTATTATAGATACAAGCTGCAAACTCTTGTTATCAAATAATTGCTTGTATTGTCTGAAGACATCTACAAATCTCTTTAACAATTTCAATCTATCCTAATACTCTAGTTGTCTAGATAGCAGCGTAACACTTATTTTTGTTAAAAAAAATATTAAGTTTTAAGTTGAAAAAATTGTTAATATATAATAATTGTTGCTTAAAATTCTATTATATATTATATAATTTTAAGATCTTTCTATATAGAAAACAATAATTTATAATAATAATAATATAATAGTAGTTACAAATTATTATAATAGTAAAAAGTATTAATATACTCTATTGTTTATACTAAATATTTAATTAATTAATTAATTATATATAATCTTAATTTTAAAATAGAAAGTTTAAATTAAATATTAATTATATATAGAACTAAAAAAAAAAAAAAAATATATATATATAAATTAGATAGCAAACAAGTAGATAATCTACAACTAAAAAGAAAAAATATATAATTAAATAAATATTTATTTGTTACTCGAATTTATAATAACTTGTAATAAGAATTATTAGCTTATATAAAGAATATAAATTGTATAAAAACTTCTAATTATATTAAGTAGTACTTATTAGTTTTTTACAACAAAAAAATAAATTAAAAATTTAGTAAATTAATATACTAATTAGATATAGAAATTTTTAATTAATTAGCAAATATTAATTAATAATAGATTTATATAACAACTTAATATTGTTATAAATTTAAAAAAATTAATCTATTAGACTAAAATTTGTTTATATATAATTAAATAATTAGTCTTAAATTGTATACAACTTGTTATAAAAGTTATTAAAAAAACAATTTCTTAAATATAGATTAATCGAGTTGTCTATTAGATTATTAATAGCAAAATTCGATATTTTATATAGATTTAATAGTAGCAATTTTTTGCAAATCTAACTAATTAACTTAAGAAAAAAACAAAGTTTCTAATATTAGATTTTTAGATTTAGCTATATATTGTAATAATAATCTATATATAATTTTTGTTAACAATAGTTATTAAATAAAATATCGAGTTACTACTAGTTATTTAATAGAATAATTGCTATTAACTAAATTTTAAAATTAGAAATAGAATATATTGTTTGCAAAATATTTGTTTTATATTAATTTGTAATTTTAATTACTAATAAGACTTTTATAATTTTATAAACAATATTTTAAAAATTAGAACTATATATAGTAAATCTATTTACTTAGAAAAAACAAAAAATATAAGATTTAAATTTATATATTTTTTTTATTAACAATATATAAAGTTACAAATTTAATTATAAAATTAATAAAAACAAATATATATTAGTTAAAGTAAATTAAAATAAAGAACAAGTAATTAATTTTATTTATAAACTTTTTTGTATATTTAATTAGAAATTTAATATTTTTCTTTAAATTTTTATCTTTTTTAACAATAAACTCTTGCAAGCAATTCTTTAGATTAAACTACTTAATATTAATTGCTAGTAACAAGTTTTTTAGAGTTTAAATTTGCTTTATATATTATTTAATAAAAGAAAGCTATCGAAAATAACAAATAATTAGTATCTAACAATTTTTGTTACTTTTTATTAACTTTAGAAAAAACAAAATTAGATTACTTTATTGTATTATATATTAACTTATAATACTTATATTTTAAATACTTGCAAAAATTTAAATTTATATATAATTTTTCTCGAACAAATTAAGAATACAATTAATTATTTAATTAATAGCAACAAAAATACTTTTTTAGATAGTATTAATATACAAAATATTAAGACTAAAAGCAATAGTCTACTTAATTAGATCTTTTATAATTAGATATTTCGACTTTTCTATCTATATATTAATAATATACTCTAAAAAGAGAATAATCTCGATATTTTTCTTACTTAAATATACTATATATATTAGATCTTAAATATTCTTCTTTTTTATTTTAAGTTCTTATATTTAATTGCAAATATTTGTAAATTTAATTTAGAATAATATTTACTAAATATATTGTTTATTGTTAAAAAGAAATTATATATAAGACTTAAGTTATTATTGTTTGCTAAATTAATATTATATTCTCAAATTAACAAAATTAATATAGAAAAATATTTCTACAAACAAGAAATAATTTGTATCGAAAAAGATATTTATATTCGAGAAATAGTTCGATATTGTAAAATAAATAAGAAAGAGAGTTGCTATAAAAACTTTAAATATCTTCTAAATTGCAAAGACTTTATAGTAAGAATAAGAAGAAGAAAACTATATATAAATAATTTTAATATTAATAACAATAAAGAATTTAACTTTATTCTTTATATAGTTAATAATATACTTTTTGCTAAGATATTTCTTAATTATTTGTTTACTTTTGTTTATAAAAGATTAATTTAACTTATATACAAATATATTATATCGAAATTTCGAGTTAATAATTAGATAGAAAATAACTAAAATATTAATAGAAAACTAAACAACTTATTAAGAATCTTATATATTTAATAAGTTTATTTTTATTAATATTGTATACAATCTATTATCTTTAATTTTATATAAATAGTTAAAATAATACTTAATAGAATTAATAGCAATAAAGTAACTATATTTTCTATAGATAATAAGTTAATATTAATTGTTATAAATAAGATTTAAGATTTCTATAGTAATTAATAGATATATAAGTATATAACAACAAATCTAATTAATTAAAAAACAACAAAATTGCTTAGTTTAACAACTTTATAAAACAAAATATATATAATAAATCTTAATTTCTATATTTGTAGATTAGAAAGTAGCAACAACAATAATATACTATTAACTATATATAAAATTATATTAATTATATTAAGAATTAGAAGTATCTATTAAATAGAAATTAACAAATAGAATTATAGTTAATAGTATTAGATTAATAGCAAGAATAACTTAGTCGACTCTATTAATTAGTTAAATATCTTAAATAGTTTTAAATCTAATACTATTGCAAGCTACTATTAGAATAATTTATTATTTTCTTTACTTATTATTGCAATAATATTTATAAAAAAAAAAAAAAATAAAAAAAAAAAAATTATATTTAAAGTAGATTTTCTAAATATATAATTATTTTGTAAATTCTCTTTATAAATAAATTAAATTTTTAATAATACTTTTATATTTAATATAATCGAAGAATTTTTTTATAGATTAATTATTAAGTTAAAATTTAATTTTAACTTTAGAAATTAATTTAATCTAATACTTTTAATATTAGAAATTAAATTAAATTATTAAGAATATTAAAAATACTAAAAATAGTATAGATTTAGATTAGATTTAGATTTTTTCGGTTGCTGCAATTTCTAACTTCCTCGGGGCCTTTGTCATGGACAAAGCTGGCCGTGTAACTCTTCTTAGTATGCTCTTTATGATTTGTATATAGTTCGGAGTGGTTGAGCTGATACCTGCCATAGTTATTGGCTTGTCTGGATGCATGGTCTCGCTTGCTTTGGAAACCGCAATGGTGGCTCGATTTGCCGGCACGAGCGACAAAGCTGGGAACTCCCTCGGTGTCTTCTTCACGTTCTGCTTTATCTCATTCTACGGGGGCGGAATTGACGTTGTTTCTTATGTCTACTGCAGCGAGATCTTCCCCACCCACATCCGATCCCAAGGTATGGCCTGGTCCATCGTTGGAACCTTCCTGTCGACTTTGGTGTACGTCGAAGCTGGTCCTACGGCTCTTGCCAATATCCAGTGGAAGTACTATTTGATTTTTGTATGCCTGACGTTTGTCAACATCGTAATTATCTACTTCTGGTTGCCGGAGGTGAGTTGAGCATGCAGAATACGAAGAGCGAAAGCAAAGCTGACAAGAAATCTTCCCCAGACCAAAGGCTTGTCCCTAGAAGAGATCAACGGACGCTTTGGAGACGAGGTAGTTGTGCATTTCCAAGATGCGACTGACAAACAGAAGGCCAGCCTTGAGGCTATGGTAATTGCTGAAGGTGGGTTTGGTGGAGAAAAAAACCAGCGTCCGATGGGGCCAGAGCATGCGTAATTGGTGAAGGGAACGACTGGTGGCTTCTTGTATTTATTTGGCGCCTTATCTACAAACATTTTCATCACATCTCCTAACCATCAGTGCTCTCAGCGCATTAGCTTTGGAAAAAGCAATCCTAAACTTATGTGCCTTTATTTCGATACTGACTAGATAACGTAGAGGGAGGGGTGGCTCCTCCTTTATAGTAAGAGGCCAAAAACGTGCCCTACAGTCCTGAGCAAGTCCGACCGAAGGCTGTGGAGCTCGGATAGGTCCCTTTAGCTGCGGCTTACCCTCGCCTCACCCGGTACGGGTGATATAGCGGCGCTAATCACCCTCTATAACAGGAGCGGCGTTTGTTGAGATAGTGATTCGGGTTAAGAAATGCTTTTCTTTTAAATAATGCAAGAAACAGGCGTGTTTCAATTTTGACTGCGCCTTCGAAACAGCCAGGGAATTTTCTTAGCCTCCCTGCTCCACATGCCTCTACCATGACCGCGGAGATACTAAAGGTTTGGGCGTAAGGCTCGAAACCCTTTCCTCCTCAACGATACAGCCCAACATCCTTTCTGGATCCTCGCTGGTCGTTTCTTACTAATTACTTTGCGTTTCACTTCTATTATGATTGAGATTCCTGCTTCCCACAATGAAAACCAAACCTTCCAATACATCGTTATCAATCTGTCCTCCTGCCGTCACTGCGCTCTCCAAAGGTTCTCTGGTCCCCGCGTTGAGGTGGTTTCAGGAGACATCGTTTCACGGAACATCTGCAAACTCCTGTGATGCCTCTTGTAAGGGTTTAGAAACGGATAATAAATCTATCTATAGTTCTATTGAATTAGTATAACCTAATACCTCGATGATAACTCAAGAGTCGAGCCTCTCCAATGCTAGTGACAAGAAGAAGGAAATTGGGACTAACAAGTGGAAGTAGAGCTCCCTTGGATAGCCCAATACCATACCAAAGCAATTGGCTCCGCAGGAAGGTAGCTCCGGCGTCTAGTGGGGTGACTATGTTTAAATCGTTCGGTGCAAGCTGGACACAATCCAGGCAGGTTTTGATCTCGCACATCAAGAGCCCGCGGCAGATCTCGGACTGACCCACTCGCAGGCACACACGGTTTCCGATCAGGACGTGCAAAAGCTGCTCTGCATCTGGAATAATCGTAGGCGGAGAAGTGGTTACACTGTGCGTAGTAATAAGAGTTTCGCTCGCACATCTTCTACACATTGTTAGCAACCCGAGCGTAGATAGTGGGGTAGGCATGTATAAGATACGATGGGGTCTTACTTTGAATTATCTTGAGATAAAGTGCTTTGGGCTGGAAACGTCCAAAATAGAGCAATATATTCTAGATCTTAAAGATTAATAGAGAATTAACTTATACGCGCAACTAGATATCTACATAGTCTATCTATATCTTAGCTCGCTTAGCTTTAGCCTAGATAAGTTAGCGTGCTATTAGATATTTTTCTCTTTTGTCTTAGTTCTTAGAGTAAAGTTGTCAAGTTTCTAACAAGTTAATATACTAAATTGCTAACTAATATAAGAAGCGCTTTTATATTTAAGCTTAAAATTCTTAATTACAAGCTTAAATTATATAATATTTAATAAAATATATTAGAGATATATTCTTAATACAAAATTAAAATTTAATATATTATAAATATATATTCTTAATAGTTTTAAAATAACCTTAATAACTTTTATATCTATTAAAGAAATTTCTCTTTTTAATATTACTAAACTAATTGCGTCGAGTCGATTAATCAAGTTTGAGTTAATTAATTAACTTAAATCTTAACAATTCGAGTTAATTTAATTCGAAAGTCTTGACAAATTAATTTCTAAAGTTAAAATCGAAAATCAAGTCGAGTCAAATCGATTTCTAGAGTTAAAATCGAAAATCGATTCGAAAATCGATTTAAATTGCTAAGAGATAAAGTTATTTAGTAGCAAATTTAATAAATATAAATTAGATTTTAAATTTTATTATTCTTTTATCTAAATATTCTATAATAATATAGTAAAGTAATATATATAAACTATTTAATATTTATATAATAAATAGATTACAACTATTATAGTCTCTTAATAAATTTTAATTCTATATTTTATTAACAAATATATAATAATATATTTAGATAATATATTTAAACTTTATCGACAATTCCGGAACTCTTGTTAATAGTACTATTGGTAACTAATAGTCAAATTAGCTAATATATCGATATGCTCGCTTTATATAACTAAGCGCAAGATTAGACTACAATTAGCAAAATTCGTAGACGCGTAATTGACACGCGCTTTGTTAAGATCTGATCTTGCACGTTGCTTAGTTTTATAATAGACGCAATTTGTCTATAGACGCAATCTATAGACGCAATTTATAACTACTATGCGCACAACACAATTACGCAATAGAGATATTCTTGTCGACGCATAACTCGCGCGTAGAAATCTCCCAAATTGTTCGATTTTGCTATACAAATTACTATAATATAAACAAGTAACAAATAGAAATGTAAGCGAAGCATTGCGAGAGTTTGTGCGCATCTTAAATATCAAAATTAAATCTCTAATAAGCAAGCGCTAAGACTTTTGCTGCTAAATAGATTCTAGACTAGCTAATAATCAAATTAGCAGTTTTTGCAACAGGCACTTTCTAAGTAGAGATCTCGGAATTGCCAATATTATTAATACTATTAAATAGTTTAAGTTCTCTACAATTTTGTAATTAATTTTATTCTTAATATTATTATTATTATTTTTGCTCTTATTATTATTATTATTGTTTTTATACTTTGTATTTCTATATTTGTTATTTATTATTTTTGTATTATTTTTTGTCTTCTTTTATTTTATTTTTACTTTATTATTATTAATCTTAATTAAGTTTTTAGAATTGTTATTTGTTAATTTTAAAAAATTAGATATTTTGCAATCTATAGCGTTTTTATTGTTTGCAAAAGTATTTTTAAATTTTTTAAATTTATTAGTTGTATTTAAATTATGCGCTTTTTTTAACTTATTAAATTCTTTATAATATAAAATATACTATTAAATTATTTCGATAATTAATATTATATTTTTAATTATATTTTTGCTTAATTTAAACTAATTAGAATTAGACTAATACGTAAATTAGTTATTTTATTTATATTAAACTTTATATATACTTAAATATTAAAAGATTGTATTGTATCTATATATTTACTCTCTAAAATTATTTATATAGCAATTGTATTAACTTTAGTCTATTTTGTAATCTTTTTGTTTTTAATCTTTTTTATTAATTTGATTTTAAAGTATTGCGCTATAATATAATTAATTCTTTAAATATATATATATTACTTAAATATATTATTATATAGTTTTTTTTTCTATTTTTTTATTAGCTATTATATTTTTAATATTTTCTTCTATATTAATTTAGATTTATTTAAAACTTTCTTAAAAACAATTATTATTTACAACTTAATTAAATACTTGTAAAATATTATACAATTTATATTTTGTTTTTTATAAAGTAGTTTTTTATTTTTTATTTATATTGTAATACAATTTTTATTAACAATAGTTTGCGAAAAAGTAAATAAAATAGATATTTTGCACTTTAAATTAGTTTTAAAGATAATATATATAAATAATATAAAATAAGTCTTTTACTTAATAATATAATATTAGCTACTTAATAATATTCGAATTTCTAAGTAAAAAGAAATTCGATCTTAAAAAGTCTATTTTTTTAATTAGTTTTAATAATAATATATATAGATAATATAAAACAAATTTGTATATCAATTATATAGATTAAAATAATAGATAGTATTAAATATATTAATTAATATATAGTATTTAAACAAAAAAATTGTTGCAATTATAAAATAAATTTATATATTTAATATTAGAATTAGAGTCTAAATATTAATTTTATTTAATATTATTACAATTAAAAATTATTATATTTATTATATTAATTATTGTATAATATATACTTTTTAACTATTAAAATCGAATATAAATATATATATTTGTTGCGTATTATTCTATTATATTATCTATTAAATATTTAATTGCAAAACTTGTCAATTCTTGCATTCTATATTGTTAATTCTTTTATTTAATATTAAAAATTCTTAATTTCACAATATATTTTGCTCTAAAACTCTAATAGTTCGAATTAAACAAATTAATAATATATTCGAATAATATATTTAATATATTATATATTGCTAATATATTTAATTTAGTTTATAAAATAGAAGATAGAAAATTGCGAGAAAATATAGTAGTGCAAGTTAATTATAATGTTACAACTCTATCTAGAGCTAGATCAGTATAAGAAGTTCAGAGAACTTCGTAGTACAGAACACAAATATGTACAAAATCAATATACTTAGTAGTTTTGACAACTAAATATACTAAATATTGCTCAAAATACTTAGCATGCTTAGATACTAAATACACTAAATATACTAAATATAGAGAATCTTATTTATTATATAGATTTCAAAAATATAACTCTCTTATAAATTGTATTTAACTTAAGATAAGTTTTTATTTATTGTTACAAGCTATATCTAAATTGCAATTTTTTGTATCAAATAATTGCTTGTATTGTCTAAAGATATCTACAAATCTTTTTTAACAAATATCAATTCTCTCTAATATCTTTAAGATCTCTTAGAAAGTAGCAGTGTAATACTTTGAATATTTTTCAAAATATTTGTATTAGAACAACGTGTCTCTATTTCGAGCAACAACTCTAGCTCTATAGCAAAAAGCAAATAGTTTGCTTTTATTTTAATAGAAGTCGACAACAATAGTAGCAAAAGCAAAAAAAAAATATTATCAAAAATCAAAATTAATGTTTCAGACAAGTACATAAGAGATCGGATTGAACTTAAGAATTGAATTATGCAAATTGAGATTTACTTTATGTTTTATTCTGTTTTAGTTAACAAAAAAACTTTGTTAATTTCTATCTTTCTTAGAGAAAGAGTACAGTATTGATTGAAATTAAATCTAAAAAAATATTTCAACAACAATTTAGATCTCTCGAGAATCTTTATCAATTTTAGTATCTTTAAGAAAGAATTGAGACAAGTATTTGAAATATTCAACAAGAAAAAAATAGCAAAACAAATTATTTAACATTTGTAGCAAAAAATCTTAGCAACAAACTACGTCGCTAGATTCTAGAAATATATCAATTTTGCAAATTGAAATAATATTGTACTAATAGCAATATTCAAGCGAGACTTAAAGAACAGTGTTAAGAATAAACTTATGCGCATTAGTGCAAAGATTGATAGCATCTAGATCTTGATTGAAATAACAATTAGTATAGACAACAAACTATATAAGCAAAGTATAAAAAAAAGATACAATTAACTCTATAAAAGAGCAGAAATCTCTTTTGAGTCGATAATTGGAAATTACGCTAAAAAAAACTACTTTAAGAAGTATAGCAATCTAGACTACTGTAGATTTGCATCAATGGAATTGGACTCTATTTAGTAACGTAAAAAGAAAAATCAAAGAGAAAAGCAAGATAACAAGAATTCGAAAACGTGCTATTTATATGGCAAATCGGGCTACTTCGCAAGAGATTATTGTTCAAAGAACTTGATAATTCTACAACAAATCAACGCTATATTAAGAGAAATACTTAATAGTTAAAACAACATTAGAGAGCAAATCGATATAGAGACGAATATCTTAAAAATTGAATTAAACAACAACTACTATCTAATAGAGAATTCAAATCAATTGTAGAAAATTCTAGATAGAATATTATTAGACAAAACATTTGTATCTATATAGAAAATCAACAAAATACTCAAGAAAGTTATAAGAGCGAAACAATTAAGCATACTATATCTTTATTTAGTAACAGACTTAGACAACAAGTATAACTAAAAGAACTTTTACAAATATCTAAACAATATTACGAAGTATTTTGATACTTTAACTAGCTTATTAAAGAAGAAACAAATTAGTCAAATTGTAAATAAATACAAGAAAGCGCTAAAAAGCAACGTTACTACAGAACAAGATATTTTTAACAAAATCGAACAACAACTAAACAATATTAGTTTATCGAAAGAAAGAATAGAATAGACAAAAAAATATACAATATTTAGTTGAACTAAATACTACAACAACTTCTACTAAACTTATATAAAGAACAAAAAAGAATCTAGATAGTTTTCTAGAAAGTTATCTATCTTTAAACAATAATAAAAAGAAACTTAACGCAAACAAACGCTTAAAGCAGAAGTCGCAACACAAAAAAAGAGAAAAGTTCAAATTTTTTAATAAAAAGTATATCAAAGAAATGCAATATGCTAGCTCAATAGTAGCAACTAAACTTAATAGCATACGCACAATATTTTATTACATCAATTAAGATTAATAGTTATCGATTGATCGCAATAGTCGATTTTGATGCAATAGATAATTTTATAATTAGAGCTTTAGTAGATAAAAAAAAATATTCTATTCAAGAAAAGTCTAACATCTACAATCTAATAGTTGTAGATAAAAATCTATTATTTGACAGAAATAAAAGAGTGGACAAGAAAACGAAATTACTATCGATAGCTATTTAACAACACTATAAGAAGTTAATTTTTAATATAGTAAAAATAATTATTTACAATATTGTTTTGAAAATATTTTGATTGAAGCAGTACAATTTAGAAGTCGATTAAAGTATTTGTAAATTTCGATTTAAACAATATAATTACGCAAGTTCTATTCAATCTACGTATCGATAGCGTTCGATAGTAGATAAGAGACAAAGTCGAAATTCGATTGCAAAATACAAATTTGCATTTTTATATAAAAACAACTACAATTAGTTCAACTCGACAAACATCAACAAGAGTTAACAGAATTATAAAGTTAAAATAAATAAAGAAAATAGCAAATCTTCTAAAAATCTTGAAATATCTAGTAAAGCGAAAAAATTGCTAAAATACATACTACGAATATACAACAAATAGAAATATCTATTTTAGAAAAAGAAAACAACAAAAGTTTTATCTAAATATTAATTGTAAAATTACAAAATTAAACTTAAATTAGACAAGCAATCTACATTTGAATCTATTTATACTCTATTGAAAAAAGAATTGTTAACTCTTTGCAAATATCTGACAAAAAACGAAAAAAAAAATTATTAAAAAATTCCAATTACAAGCAAAGTATTCGATTCTCTTTATATTTAAGAAAAACGACAAACTTCGCTTATATATTAATTATCGAAAGCTTAATAATATAACAATTAAGAATTGTTATTTATTATCAAATATTAGCGAACTTCAAAATCGATTATTCGAAGCAAAATATTTTATTAAATTGAATCTACAAGAAACGTACAATCAAATTTGAATAAAAGCAAAAAAGAAATAAAAAACAGCTTTTTGTACACAATATAAACTCTACAAATATCTAATTATATTGTTCGAGCTTACGAATGTCCCAGCAATATGTTAGAAAGTAATTAACAATATATTACAACAATATTTGGATATATTTGTTATAGCTTATTTAAACAACATTATAATATACTTAGAAACACTAAAGCAACATATATAGTATATGTTCCAAATATTAGAATGTCTAAACAAGAGAGACTTACATTTTAAATTAGAAAAATATAAATTTTATCGAGAAGAAATCGATTTTCTAGAATTTATTGTAGAACAACACAAAATTCGAATAGATTTAAAGAAACTCGAAATAATAAAAAAATAATCAATATTAATTAATGTTAAGAATATACAAGTTTTTATAGAATTTGTTTAGTATAACAAGAAGTTATGTGAAGCGCTATAAAATAAAGTTACAATAAACTTTATTATTAAGTTGTCTAAATCGATAGATTTAGCAATTGAGAAACAATATAATTCGATACTAGTAATAGTTGACAAATTTACTAAGTACTCGCATATTATTGCATTTAGAGAGACATTTAATATAGAACAACTAAAATATATTGTACTCGATCGATTGATCAGATATTATAGTATATTTAAAAGACTAATTAGTAATAGAGACAAGCTCTTTATGTCTAATTACTAAAAGATATTGATTTCAATATTAGATACAAGATTTTGTATATCGATTATCTATTATTCGATTACAAATAATTAAACAAAATAAACAAACCAAAGTCTTGAGCAATATCTAAAGTACTATATTAACAATATTTATAGCAACTAAGTATTACTCTTATCTATAATACAACTGACGTTAAATACAAAGATATCTAACACAACAAAGATTACGTTATATTTTGCAAACTATAGACAAGAATCTAATCTTTTTGAAAAACAACAAGAA
>JAABUL010003504.1_pt1 | contig 23188 bp, 21 predicted proteins | sample 5559151 | NCBI WGS metagenome assembly JAABUL01 (sample SAMN10711876, study PRJNA513368) | rock metagenome | isolation source: Antarctica rocks | place: Antarctica: Victoria Land, Pudding Butte sud | reverse complement strand
CAACTTTAGTCATCATTCATCATGATGAGCTGAAAGAATTAGTTGTGAGAGCAAAACATCTTGCAGACGTAGCAACAATGAATTAAAAATGTCATGAAAAGATATACAAAGTATACAATGATAGTCAGACTTCTTTAAAAACAGTGAAAGTTATGATATCAACAAAAGATTAGACATGTTTACAATGAGTTCAGATTATACATGAGAGCATTTGATTTTAAGAAGTTATGCTGAAGTTACATTAAGTGATAAGACATGTAGAAGTACTTAAAAATGAAGCAATGAACAAGATGATTGATAATGTACATGATTTGTCTTTATTGCTGACTGAGCATCAGCACATTAAAATGATGACAAGACTGATGTTCATACAGAAATAAATCAGATAAACTTGAAGAATAGTCTGAAAAGAGAAATTCAACGCAGCTCATTTTCAATATCTGACATCAGAGATGACACATCGACATTTGCAACTGCATAAGAATCATGCAAAGTCTCACAGCGCATTATTGACGCAGTTATGCATAAGAAAAATTGACTTCAATTAATTTTTACATGAAAGATGAGTACTTCATTAACGTTTCAACGAAGAACTTAAGTAGCTTGTAAGCTAGTGAGCAATGACATCTGAATCTTAATGCGCTTGAGACGTATATGCTAGCTACTAGAACAGACACTTTTCATAATTCAATGATTAGTTGATTTAACAACATAAATTAATCATCAGTCAGTCGTTAGCTGATTAAATCAGCTACAAGCTGGTTCAACAGAGTAAAACTCATATTAAGCTATTGTATGTTCATGATTCTGCGCGATGTTTATCTTAGTAAGCTTCAATTTTACTTCATTCATTTTTCTCATTACAATTATTCAATTATCATACATCATGTCTGTTAATGATCGCGCAGAACTCATCTTTCTACAACGTTTACAGTCTTATTTATCATTAATTTCAATCACAGCAGTCGATTGTGCTCACAATGATCTCATGTACAATTATCAGTCTGCTCAGTTTTAAAATAGATTGAAACAGATTGATTACACGTCTTTTCTTCTGCAATTGAAGATTTCAACTTTGATTGATCAGAATGCAAAAATCTTTGAGCAGAAGATTGACGAGACTGCAAAACAACTGATGATAAATATATATGATAATTCGATTTGAACATTTAATACTGAGAAGAAATGACATTTCATTGAAATCATCATTTATGCAAAACTCATCATCAAATCTATTCTTCGCTTGAAAAATTGAATCAAAGCTTTTATTCACTCAAAACATTCTTCTTCAATGACAGAAAAGACATTAATAGAAGAAAAGAATGCTAGTGTACATAGAAAAAGAACACTATCTTGAAAATTTACAGCTCTCTTCAACAAGTCATGAACTTTTACTGACAGATGTTGTGTGTAATGCGTCAGATGCATTGAAGAATGCATAGAGTAAGTAGAAATTTCGTTCAACAAATGAGCAGACACTATAATTAATAGATTAATTAATTTTAGATTTTTTCATCATCTGAACTATGTAAGTTCTTGTATGTTGCTAGCTGTTACACAATTAATCTCATTGTTTACAAATCTTTACAGTGAAATTTCAGTCGCTTGTTCATTCTCAATACTTTGTCATCATAATCATGACTAAATGTTATCGACTGAAATGTTTTGATCATTCATATATGCTTCATTCAACGTGACTATATGCTTTTCATTCATTTTCTTCAATTTATCTCAATTTATTCTAATTTATCTCAACTTATGCAATGTTGAACTTTCTTCATTATTGAGTGAATTTCGTCTTTTCTTGTCTGTCTAAGCTTGCAAGCTCGTTCGTCTTTTAAGCTTTCTTTTTCAGAAAATTCTCTTCATATAAGATGTTGAATGTATCTCAGTCAATGTAATTATTCACGTAAAAGAACTTCTTGCTTTCAGTTGATATCAGATGTGCACTTCGTAGTATAGTACTTATATTGTAAAATTGTTGACACTCAAGATATTGAGACTTCTTGACAGTATTCTTCGATCATTGCTCAACTTCTATCATATCATGTAAAGCATTAAGTACTTCGTTGTTTTTGAGCTTTAGCAATTCTATTAAAGCTCTTGAGTATTGCACAGATTTTTCATTGTCATCTTGACGAAGCAAATCATGAACAATGATTATAATTTGCAACTGCTTCATCAGTTTATCATTTAAAACTTCAACTATGTCAGAATTTTCTTAATCATTCTCAACATACTTTTGAACATAAATGTAGTCACATTTTCAATTCAACATTTGTTTCTATCATGCAAAAGCACATTGAATTCACTTTAATGTAAGCTTTTTAAAGTTTGTTGAATCTTTATTTTTGCATTTTCAGCATTTAATCAATGCATGAACAGAAACGAAGTAATCATTTATTCAGAAGAAGTCAATTTCTTTTTGATTCATTTAATACTTGTTTGACTTTATTTCTGATTTCTTGCGTCAAGATTCTTTTATAAAAATCGATAATTCATTCAAGAAACTCTCAATATGTATCATCTTCGTTATTTCAGAAGTGATGCGTCAGAATTGAGAATTACTAAATCAGTTTCATCATTGATTCAAATTCATTTCTGACAAATTTCATTCAAGCTGCGTTAAATCAAAACTTCTAGAAGACTTTGTAATCATGACTTTCATTCTCTTATTAATCTCTGATCTGAACATGATTAAATCATGAAGAATGATATTTTTCATTATCAACATATTGACTCATCAAGTATTGTGATGCAGTATCTGCATTTGAAAGTTCTTTCACTTGTTTGTAAAATCATAATAATCTTTGATCAGAAATTTATGTGCAATCTTCATGTAAAATGTGTTAAAATCATCTGCATCTTCATATCTTTGAATAAAATTCATATAATGAGAGATAACATGAAACTTGAAATAGTTAAAGTTTTCATCATGTCAAAACTGCTCAAATACTTCTTTTAAAACGTTAATTCTGTATATTATGTTGTTCATGTAACGCAAAGACTTGTCATCGTGCGATTGATATTGAGTCATCATCATGAAGTTCATAAAAGCTTGAGCACAGTACAGCGCATCTGATGCTTTTCTAATCAATAGTGAAGTGACAATTGCAATAATCTGATGCACTATTGTCTTTTGTTCAACGTTGATTCATTGCTTTACAAATAGAAAGTCGTGAAAACATTTTAGTTCTGAATATGAAAGAACTACTTGAAATTTTTGATTCAATTGCATGTTATGTGTTGTATTTGCAATTGTTTGTAAATCACGCTTTCTTTTGAAACTGATCATTAATGTTATATTCTTAATGATTGTCTCAAGTCATTAAATTAAATACATCACTGTGCTCTTCAATAACTGATGCAAGATGTTAATCATCATGATGACGTGAATATTAACAAGTTTATGTTTTCAGACAAAGTTTTGCACTGAGTGTACTCACTTAACATCGCGCTTGATATCTGCTTTAAAGCGTGAATTCTTTTCTTGATGTTTGATTTGAATCAATGTACTTTCATGTGTTCAAGCTTTTCAGATTGTCTGCAGATTATTGCGTTGATTCAATAAAACATGATATATAGTGCATTGCTCTTCATTTTTGATTTTCGTAATAGTGATCTGCTTCTCATAGTTGATTATAAATTCAATGATGATAGAAAAACACTGTCGAGTATAATCATTTGCACAGTGAATGTGAAACTCTCTTCTAGTTAATTTCTCAAGTGCTAAAGAATGAAAACGTTAGCAAGAAAAACTCTTCATTCAATTGAACAGTTTAAACTCACGTTTTAATATTATCTTCAATGAGTGATGATATAACTTGCGTTTCAGATTTTCATTTGCATGTTTAGTTAAAGAAATAAATTCTAATAGTATAACACTAGATTTATTTTGCTTTCATTAATAAGTTGCTTGATTCAGATTATCAACAATAATATATACAGATCATGTGAATTTATTCTCATGATGTTGAGTTAACATGATTTTGTCTGTAACTAACAGTACTGAAACTATAGTGTCATCTTCAGAAATCAGTGCTTGCGTATTTCATCACTAGATATCAATGTGCATTTTCATGTACATTTGATTTTCACTGACGTTGTATACTTTGATTGATGCATATTTCAGATTACTTGCAAACGAATGATGTCTCAAGAGAAATTTCAAAACATTTATCACGTTTCTGTACTGAATCTTGAATATATCTGTTTCAATCTCTGAATTCATCAATGAGATTTTCAAAGATGTTTTGAATCAACTATCATCAGATATTTCATGAGATATATTGTGTAGAATGCTTCTAAATTGATCTGCATTCTTGAAAATACAATCAGCATGATGAGTCTTCTGAAACAAGATCTTGAAGTATTGATTAATATCTTCGCTACTGACTTTCACATTCAGAAATCATTATGCAAGAGAAAAATCTTTCTCATTTGAAAAGAGAAGTCACTCTGATTGAAGACTGTCATTTAAAGATGATCATGAATCTTGCTTGAGTTTACTGTAGTTCAAAATGATTTTTATGAGTCTGATATATTGTTTTAATGATTCATTGATGCTTCGTTTCTTTGTATCGTTCATCTCATCATAATTGTTTACTTTGATGAATGAGAAAGTACATGACAAATTGATAAATCTTTTGAGATCAAGTGATATTCATGCAATTGAATTTCAAAAATGCTTCTGATCATCTGAAGCTTCTACGTTTTCTTCTGTACTTTGCTCGAAGTCAGAAACGTCAGTATCATTCATCATGATCATTTCATGTCATAAATCAGTCTGAAAGTATTTGCATGTATCTGTATATTCATTGACTGCTGAGTTCTCTTTTCTTAAATATTTCTCGAAGAACTGCACGTCATTTTGCAGTGTCAAGCAATGATTAAAGTGATATATCAAATCTTGTATGATTCTCAATATCATTTCACATGCACAACAGTTTCACTTCATGCTTGAAGCTGATTTCGATGAAGTAGATTGTAGTAAGAGAGACAACAAAGAATATTGATTGACGCGTTTGATAAACTGTATTGCGCTGTCACTATTTCTAATTAGTATCTCTGTTGATATAAGTATGTTGAACTACGAAATGTCAGAATAGCATGCAATACAAAGAATAAAATGATCAGAAATTAATGAGATCTGATATAGCAGTAGAAGCAGTAACTCTTGTTTTACTTCTGATCAAGCAATTTGTTCTTTTTTACTTGAAGCTTTCTGATGAAAGCAAATTTTTCTAGATTATCATCAATTTGAGGTAAATTATTGTAAATTTGAAATGCTTTGCACATTTCAATATTTATCTTGAAATTTGTAAGTTGAAAGCAAATTTCTCTAGATTATCATTGATTTGAGATAAATTATTGTAAATTTGAAATGCTTTGCACATTTCAATATTTATCTCAAAATTTGTGAGTTGAAAGCAAATTTTTCTACATTATCATCAATTTGAGATAAATTATCGTAAATTTGAAATGCTTTCACAAAATGCTCAATCAGCTAGTATGTCATAGTCATAGTTTCTGCGCTTTGATAACTCTGTAGAATATTAGAAATCATTTTATATAGAAAGAATTTAACGTGCAGTACTCTTCAGATTGATGAGAAGATAAATACAGATAATTCATTGTCAAAGTGTGTTGTGAGCAAATTTGCTTTCGCTTAGCACAATTTGTAACATGAGAACGAAAGTTGATCTTTGCTTCATCTTTAACTTATCAATTCACAATTCTTTGTTCTTCTGATACTGTTATGAGCGTATCAAAACTGAATAAAACTGAAGTTTTAATCAATTTGCAATGCTCATTAGTGAGTATTCTGCGTAATGATTAAAACTAGTCAATGATTTAGTTGAAATCTGTTATGATTCTAGCCTTCGTCTATTCTTCAACTAGTCTTCGCCTGATTTCATTCTAATTGAGTTTAGCGAGAATCTGATCTAGAAGTGATGTCATTAAGTTTCTGCATCATATGTGTAAGACATCAACTCAATCGAGTCTAGCACAGAGCTGAGAAACACACATATAAGAATCGAGTTCTTTTCTATAGATACTTTTCTTTCTTAGCATTTATCTATTAGTTAAATGACATCTCTATGACTCACTCTAGATCGATCTCTAACAGTAAATAAATGCTAATCAACTACTCTGCTATCAACGTGTAGACAATACGAAATAACCTACTTCGTTTATTCAGAAAATTCGCAAGAAATTCTTTGAATTACTTTCATCAAAATACATCTGCAAATTTACTCAAATTTACTCAAATTTATCAAATCAATCACTCAATCAAATCTATCTATCTATCTTTCTCACAATGACACGCGACTTTGAATCAGTCGAGTCATGAACAGCTCGTCTGCTTAGAAGCATTGCTAGTAAATGAGTTTTTCTCATTTCTTTCGATGCTTCAGTCAATGTCAAGAACGTCGATATCTCATGAAACATCAAGACAGAAGAACAGCTTCGTCAATGAGCTCACGATCAGTCAAACGAGATCATCAAAATGTTGAACGAGCTTAAATCTCAACAAGACACAACTTTGAAACTCAACGAGCAATGAATCGTTGTTCAAGTCGAATATGACAAGAGATTGAATCAACTAAAGATCAAACAGATGATCATAAACACTCTAGAAGAGACAAACAAACGCTATTGAAAGAAGATGTTGAATCTCAAGAATAAACTCAAAGAAGTATTACATTCAGCGAATCAGTCTCGATCTTGCCAGCCTACTGAATCTCTACCTCATCAATCTATCGAGAATCATACTCGACGTGAGTCATTCACTCTATTCAATAATGATCATCACAAGTCTTTCAAGTTTTCGAATTCATCTGTATTCATCGACGAAGATGAATCAACATGAGATAGCTGAAGAATCAAGATGAACGACAAGCTTCAGACAAATGTTGATCACTTCGTTGATGAGACTATCTGCATTGTCTATGTTGTTACGATTCTAGCTACGCATCTATGTTGATAGCTATGTTGATGACTATGTTGATGACTATGTTTCTGACTATCGTCGATCGCTCGTCACTAGACTATGAAGTTGTTTCAAAGTCAACTCTATTCAGAGTTAGCTTATGTTCTTCTGAGTCATATAGATAGTCGATTCTTCTCTTCTAGATATCTTTCTTCCTTAGCATTTATATACTCGTTACATTACACTCATATGACTCGCTTTATGCTGGTCTCTAACATTATATAAATGCTTCTTCGTTACAGGCGAAGTGAAATAATCTGCATCGATTTCTTCGAGTGCTTCTGCTAGTAGTTCTTCAACTCTCTATCGACTTTGATCTAGCGACTTGCGTTCATGCAGCAGCACTCACCTTCCTTCACTCGTGCGCTGATCAGCGAGTATAAACAAACGATTGAAACCATTCGACTAGGTCAAAGATCAGCGAATACATCACTCATTCAAATTCGCAAGAGATTCTTCGAGTTTGATGAGCATTCAAACGAAGTCAGTCATAGAACTGCGTGAAGTCTCTATCTCAAAGAGCAATCAAAAAAATCAGTCTAGAACTGCGTGAAGTCTCTATCTTGATGAGCAACTCTCAACAGTGAGTCTGCTTCAATGACATTCATCATCAATGCAATGACTCACCTACTCTCATCGCTCTACTCATCAGTGAATCGATTCGCCTATTCGTTCATGTGCAACTAGTGAGCCTGCTACAATGACATGATAATGTCTTCAACAACAAGCAAATCTTTGAGCTTGTTTCTATATTGAAATCTCAGTGAGTCTGCTTCAACGACATTCTCAATGCAATGATCTACTCGCTCACATCGCTCTACCTATCAGTGAACCTGGTCAAATGTTCACATGCAACTAGTGAGTCTGCTACAAAGACGTCTTTCGTCAACGTGATGATCTACCTACTCACATCGCTCTACTCATCAGTGAACCTGGTCAAACATTCATGTGCAACTAGTGAGTCTGCTACAATGACATCATTCGAATCGATCTCTTCGATGAGCTAGTCGATTTTCTTCTAGTAAGTCTGCTTCAATGACATCAGTCAATAGTTGATCTCTTTGCTGAGCTAGTTGATTTTCTTCTAGTGAGTCTGCTTCAATGACATCAGTCAATAGTCAATCTCTTCGCTGAGCAAGTCGATTTCTCTCTACATAGCTAGTCTGCTACAATAGACATTTCGATTCTACACAAGACTAAGAAAATACATTCATGCAAACATGAATCATTGAAGAAAAGAAATACTGTTACGATTCTAGCTACGCATCTATGTTGATAGCTATGTTGATGACTATGTTGATGACTATGTTGATGACTATGTTTCTGACTATCGTCGATCGCTCGTCACTAGACTATGAAGTTGTTTCGAAGTCAACTCTATTCAGAGTTAGCTTATGTTCTTCTGAGTCATATAGATAGTCAATTCTTCTCTTTTAAATATCTTTCTTTCTTAGCATTTATATACTCGTTACATTACACTCATATGACTCGCTCTATGCTGATCTCTAACATATGTGATATCTAGACTAGAAGATGACGCTGCTGAGCATATCTTCGCTTGATGTCATCATGATGCTTCGCATTCTTACATCTTGATCTACAAGCTATTTGAGCATCTGAAAGAAATATACGATGAACTGAATAGAAATCGAAAGTGTCGTTGCGAGTACAATGCTCTGAGACAAGCAGACAAGTCTTTCAATGTCTTCTACTTCAACTTTATGAAGCTATTCAGCTATCTCGATTATGACAATCGCATTCTGATAAACAATCTTCAGAATAAAATCAATAATCGTCTGCAGAACGCTCTATCAGTCTGTTCAGAGAACTTTACTTCGCTCACTCGCTTAAGAATCTTTCTTCAGAGTATGAATAATAAACAGCGAGTCAACTATCAGTTACGCAGCAAACGTCGCACTATCATCATCACTGTCATCATCAAAGTCACTGTCGTACCTGATAAACGCACTGCTACTTCATTGTCAGCAGTGACGACTTCGATAATTGAATATGTCAAGTCGACTATCTTTTCTATCTCTGAGTCAGTCAAATCATCTATCATCTGCTATATCTGCAAAACTTCAAATCATTTGTTCAAGAATTGCTCTCAGAACAAGATCAATACTTCTGCTTCTTGAGCTTTCATCTTTCGCCTACATGAAATCATTATTTCAAAGAATAAAGAGAATGAGAAAATGTCTTTTTCTTCAGAGAATAGCGAGGCAAAAAACTAGAAACTTTCATCAAAGATGCGATGAAAGATGTGTTAATTTCTTCAACGATGAGCATGTCAGATGATTCTTTTGCTTCTGAATCTTTGACTACTGAATGTGTACTTTCTAGCAATGAAATTAGTTACTTATTGAAGTTATTGATAGACATTGAAGCTGCTGACTATTCGTTCATTGATGAAGTGATCGCGTAGATTTTTTGTGACCAGTTGCAAATCAAGTCTCTGACTTTGATCAAAGCGAAGTCAATTCAAGAATTTAATGATCATTAAGCTAAAAAACTCATTACTCATGTCATCTATTCGAATCTGACTGTTCAAGATCATACGATTGACACAGCTTCTATGTTGATCACTTGATTAAATCAACATCAAATGATTCTTGAAAAAATATGAATGAACAAAATCAATCTAGTAATTGATATGCAAATCGATTTTCTTCGATTTTCGAATTTCATCTCTAGTCAGAAATCGATTGTTCTACTCTCAAGCAATAAAACAATCACGAAACAGAAGAGTTTGACTTCTACTCATATACTGAAAAGATCTTTCACTTTCGTTACATCTTAACTCAGTTCGAAATCACTTTCTTTTGATCAGTCAAAAGAGAAGTTCGTTAAATTGATCAAACAGTCAAAATCGCTTGAAGCAGTTTCGTCTAACGTCAATTCTAAATCGACGTCAGATTCAATGAACATAGCAATGATAGAAGCAGCGACATATAGAATGTTAGTCAAATGATCAGATATCAAGATCTTTGCTGTTATTGTCTTGAAAATCGATCGACTCATAACTACAGTTGAAAACAAGTCTGAAGAAGTGAATCTGCATGAGCTTTTTCACGCTGAAGCTCTTGAGCAAGTCAAGATCAAGCTTCTCTCTGAATATCACAACTATCTAGATGTCTTCGATCGAGCTATGATTGATCAGCTATCATCTCATCGTTTCTATGATCACAAAATTGAGTTGATCAATGAAGAAACGTTTTCTCGAAGCAGACTATATCAGATGTTCAATCACAAGCTTCAGAAGATAAAGAAATATCTGATCAATCATCTAAACAAAGAATTCATTTTCTTCAGCTTCGCATCATACATCTCGCTCATCTTGTTCGCTGAAAAGAAAGACGATAGTCTGCGTTTCTGCGTCGATTACAGAAAGCTCAATGCTTTGATCAAACGAGATCGCTATTCTTTGTCATTGATCGACGAGATTCTCACTTGAATACAAGAAAGCAAATATCTGACTCGATTGAACATCATTGTCACATTCAATAAACTGCAAATGCATTCAGATAGCGAAGATTTGACTATCTTTATCACTTTCTTTGATTCATACAAATATCATGTAATGCTCTTCAAATTAATCAATGAATCAACGTTCTATCAACACTATATGAACAACGTGCTGTTTGAATATCTTCATCAGTTTTGTCAGATTTATCTAGATGACATTATCATTTACAGCAAGATCTTGAAGAAACACAAGCGACATGTACGATTGATCTTGAATAGATTACGAGAAGCTGATCTACAGATGAATATAAACAAATGCAAGTTTCATGTTCAAGAAATCATCTTTCTAGAACTATTGATATTCATCGAAGAACTGAAGATGAATTCACGAAAGATACAAGCAGTAGTGAAATGATCTATTCTCAATAATCTCACTCAGATTCAGTCATTTATTGACTTCTGCAACTTCTATCAACGCTTTATCAAGAACTTTTCAAAGATTGTTCATTCAATGATTCAACTCACTCAAAAGAAGATCATGTTTGAATGAAATGAGACTTGTCAGACTGCATTCAACCACATGAAGAGACGTATGACTGAGACTTTTATACTTCGTCACTTTGATCAAACTCATGAAACTATTCTGAAAACTGACTCATTCAACTACGTAAACGACGAAGTTCTCTCTCAATATGATGATGAAGAAGTACTACATTCAATTGCTTTCTATAGCAAGAACATGTCTTCTGCTGAGTGCAACTACGAGATATACAATAAGAAACTGCTGATCATAATTCGAGCTTTTGAACACTGATGATTCAAACTGAAGCTGATCAACATTTCTATCAAGATGTTCATTGATCATCAAGCACTCATCTCATTGATGAAAGACAAAGAGCTGAGCAGATGTCAGATGCGTTGAATTCAGAAGCTAGCTGACTTCAACTTCAAGATAATGTATTGATCTGACAAACAGAACATTAAGATTGATGCATTAACTTGTCAAGCTGACTTCATGCTCAGAAATTTCGATGATGAACGTGTTCGCTATCAATGAATCACTATTCTGACGTCGAATCGAATGAAAATTACTGATTTAAAGAAAAACATCAGTGAGTCAATCTATAAACAAGTTCTTGACGCGAATGAAATCGACGAGAATTGTACTTTACTTCGTGAAGCAAAGATCAGAGACAAAGCACAATGTGAAGACATCAAGCTGAAGAATTGTCGAGTTCAGAATGAAATTTTATACAAAGACAGTCAGTTATGAATTTCATTCAATGAACTTCTGCAAATGAATCTGATTTGTGAGATGCATGATCAATTCTCAATAGATCATCTTGATATTCTTAGAACGATGAAGATCATTAAACGAAACTACTATTAATCATTCATGCAAAAGACAGTAGATTGATATATTTGAAACTGCTATGTTTGTCAACGATCAAAGACATCTAGAAATAAATCAAATGACTTGCTTCAATCTCTATCGATATCTGAACAACGATGACAGAACATAGTCATGAACTTCATTATTGATCTATTTGATTCGTATGACTACAACGCTATTCTGACTGTCATCTGCAGATTGTCAAAAGAAAGACATTATATTTCTTGCATCACTAATGATGAAGATATCACAGTCAAAAAGACAGCTGAAATGTTGCTTCAATGAGTATATTGAACTCACGATTTATCAAGCTTCATTGTATTCGATCGAGATTCTCAGTTCATCTTCATTCTTTGAAAGTTTCTTTGCAAATGACTGAGCATTTCTCTTTGATTGTTCATCGTCTATCACTCTCAGATCAATGATCAAAGCGAACGAGTCAATCAGAATGTCAAGTGATATCTTTGTTTCTTCTGTTCATACATGCAGAATGACTGATTCAAGTGACTACTCATGATCAAGTTTGTCAACAATAACGTCTTGTCTTCAGTCATCTCATTGACTTTCTTCTTCATGAACAAGAGCTTTCATTCTTGTATGAGCTTCGACTCTGACATCATTGAGTATGAAAGCACTCGCGAACGTCTGCAGATCACTCAAGTCGAAGATATATTCAATCACATGAATAAGACACTGATCTTCGCTCGCGAAGCTCTGATCAAAACATGAGAGCAAATGATGAATCAGACTAACAAGCATAGAAAGAAGATCAATTACGAAATTGAATCAAAGATGTTTCTGAACGAACGAAACATCATTACAGCAAGATCTTTCAAAAAATTGAATGACAAGATGCTCGACTCATTTCAGATCATTGATTCTGTTGACTCATTCTATAAGTTGAAACTATCAGAGACTATGCATATACATGACGGATTTTATTCAGAACTTCTTCGTTCTGTCGTTGATGATTCTCTATCTGATCGAAAGAATGAATCTTCGAAATCAATAGTGATAAACGACGAAGATGAATGAAAGATCAACGATATATTGAACTTTCAACGATATTGAAGACAACTTCAATATCAAGTCAAATAAAAGAGCTATGACAATGATCTCAACTGATATAACGCTGACGACGACGAATTTATGAATGCTCAAGAGATGATTGACGACTTTCATATCAAATATTCAAGAAAAGCGCACTAAGAAATAACATTCATGCAAACATGAATAGTCAAGAAAAGAGAGTAATGTTACGATTCTAGTCTTCGTCTATTTTTCAACTAGTCTTTGCCTGATTTCATTCTAATTGAGTCTAGCGAAAATCTGATCTAGAGATGATGTCATTGAGTCTCTGCATCATATGTGTAAGACGTCAACTCAATCGAGCCTAGCACAGAACTGAGAAACACACATATAAGAATCGAGTTCTTTTCTATAGATACTTTTCTTTCTTAGCATTTATCTATTAGTTAAATGATACTTTTATGACTCGCTCTAGATTAATCTCTAACAAAATCTGATCTAGATCTAACTCAGATTTGACTCAGATATGACTCAGCATCTTTTTATTTCTTTAACATCTTTTAAATCAGCTTCTATTGTCTTCTAAACAAACACACTTCTTTGTGTTACGAATAATCAACAAATTTCTATGACAAACACATTTCTTTGTGTCATAAACATCTTTCAAATCAACATCTTTCTTATGTTTCAACACGTTTTCTTTGAGACTAGCGTTGATCTGAGTAACTACTATATAGAGCGTGTTCTTTTTACCTTTTGTATCTTCTTTCTTCTGTATTCTTAAAGTCTTAGTTATAGCTATCTCTATCAATTAAACATTCTAGTCACGCACGCACTCTGATTAGTTTCTAGACATGATCTCAACATTACTTTAAGAATTTGTTAATCACATGATACTGATATCATTACTCATTCAAATTCACTTGACTGACAACAAGACAAGTATAAAGAAATTTGTGTATTTGATGATCAATGACATCAAAAGACAGAACAACATCAAGAAATCAATAAAATCAATGAAAACATATGATTGTATGATTGCTAGAGAATCTATCGCTCAGTCAGTAGCATTAGTTCAAATCGATTAATAGAATCAATGATAAAGAATCTTCGTTGATTGCTTGAGAATCACAAAAAAAACTCTCAAATCAGCAACATTCTTCTTTGAAGACTAAACACTTTAACAAATGATCTCACTATTTACTGTTAAGCATCATCATTCGCTTGATCATCAAAATCTTCATCATGATTCAATCATTTGTGAATACTTAATTCAATTTCTTCAAGAGTAATCAAAGTTTCAATTCAGTCATTTATCTCAAGTTATCTTCTCATTTATTGAAATTTCTTAGAACTGACTTTGTACAAAAACATCATTAATTCTTGTCTCATTCTCAAACATTCAATGAATCTCTGAAAGTTTCTACTTTCTGAAATATTAAAAATGTAAAGCAGTTACAACATTGAGTTAAACAAGATTCAGAAGTTTTTCTAGAAGATTTAAACAATCTTTGAACTCAATAAAATTTAAATGTAAAAGCTTGTGAGTTATTTGATAAAATACTCAGCGAACAGATATGAAAAACTTGTTTCAAAGAAATTGATCAAGTAAAAAAATGATTGAATCTAAATCTTAAAAAGCTTCAAGATCAGATGATGAAACTACAACATCAACTGCGATTGATTAAAGAAGATACTTCTACTTCTTTTATCATGTTTAATTCATTCAAGCGATTTCAAAAGCTTTCAAATTCATCTCTATTTACTGATGAAACAGAATCTTTCTGAGATAATTGACAAGAAAAGATTTGTGACAAGCTAAAAATCAACGCTGATCATTTTGATATTGATAGAATCATATTGATTTATATTTACTTCAGAATCAACGAAAACGCAGTCAAAGTTACTTTAGCTTGATGTTAATATGATTCATTAAATCTTTATAAAATGATCAATGATTTGTTAAATGAACTTGCTCAGCTATACAATGATTTTGACAAAGAGACAAACTTTTAAAGAAAATATGCTAATCTCATTCAAGAAAAGAGTAAATTCAGCAACTTCTATTCAATATTTCAACGTCTGTTCTTTTATTTAAAGTATCACGAAAAGCAATTGATCATTAATTTACAAGACAAGATAGTTTATTGTCTTTATGCAGCTTGAAGTAGTCAGCTGATTCAGTCAGAATCTTTCAATGAAATTCGTAGTTATCTGATTCATTTGAACAATGAGCATCAAGTCATGAATGACATCAAAGAAAAGAAATTCTTGGTCAGAGTCAGAAAGTAAGTCATCTTTGCTGAGAAATGAGATTTATTGAATCTCTATAGAAAGATCGAAGTCATTACACTCGTTGATCATTCAAAGTCGTACAACGTGATTTTAACTAATGTCAAAGACATTGATTTACAAGCTGAAATCTGTTTCATCTGTCACAAATCAAATCATACTTCTAAAGAGTGCTTTAATTGATCGAGAGTCAATGCATTAGAAAATGACAAGTTTAATTGATTTACATTGAACTCTGAGTTCAATTCTGATTCAAAAAAGTAACTATCTTTTTCAGAATTATTGAAGAGATAAAGATCATATCTTTGTGCAGTCAAATCGAAGTTCTATTGAAAGAAAATTATTTTGAAAAGTTATTTCTGATCAATGCTTCTCTTATCTCTCAAAGCAATTCTTTCAGTCTTCGCTCTTTAATAGATAGTGATTTCATCATCTACATGCTGATACATGACAAGCTAGTCAATAAAGTATGTTAGAAACTTGAAATACAATTTATATTACTAGCAAAAGAGAAGTTAATACGAGACTATGATGAAAAGCTAGCTAGAAAGACTATTACTCATAAGATTCTACTCAATCTCATGATTGAAAGTTATAAGAAATTAACTATGTTAATGCTGATAGCTGATATTGAGCATCATGAAGCTATATTAAGCAAACTCTGAATGAACAAAAATGAAATATTATTGAACATGAAACATGATACTATCATATTCTCTGATCAATTAAATATTTCTATTTCTATTTTTTGATTTCATCAAATACAAAGCATTCAAGTTAATTGTGATCAACTTTGATCTCTTCAACAGCTCACAGCAAGATCTTTAAGATGCTCAAGCACTCAGTTTCATTCATTCAGAAAAAGTCATTCTCGATTCAAAACATAAACATCGTTTCTTTTCAAGCACTAGTAAAACGAAAAAAGAAAGATCAGACAGAGATTTTTGCTATGTTTATTAAAAACATCGATAGAAAAATCTTCTACAATATTCAATGCGAACTAGATGTCATAGACGTCTTCTCAGTCAATGAAACGACTCAGAATCTAAAAGATATTAAAGTCAAGCTATCATTGAAATATCAGAATTTTCTAGACGTCTTTGATTGAGCTTAAGCAGACAAGCTATCGTCTCATCATTTGTATGATCATAAGATAAAGCTTACTAGTGATGAAACGTCATCTTGCTGTTGAGCATATTAAATGTCTTTTTACAAGCTTCAGAAAGTAAAAGAATATCTGAACGAGAATCTTTTCAAAGAATTTATAATTTCTAGCAAAGCTTCGTATTCTTCTTTCGTTCTGTTCATTCTAAAAGCAAATGAAGATCTACGATTCTGCGTTAACTATTGAAAGCTCAATGCTATTATCAAAAGAAATAGTTATTTTCTATTACTTATAAATGAAGCAATTGACAAAATAGTTGATTGCAAGCATCTGATTCAATTAGATATCATTTCGACTTTCAACAAACTATGAATGTATTCTGATAGTGAAAACTACACTATCTTTATTATCGCTTTAAAAGTGTACAAATCAAAGATGTTATGTTTTGAACTTATCAATGATTCTGCCTTGTTTTAGCAGTATATGAATGATGTTCTTTAAGACTTTCTAAATGACTTTTGTCAAGTCTATCTAGATGACATTCTGATTTACAGCAAAACTCAATGAAAACATTAACAACATGTCAAGATGATATTAAATCATCTATGAGAAGCTGATTTACAAGTAGATATTCAAAAGTGCAAATTCAACGTAGAAGAAACTGTCTTCTTAAAAGTCATAGTTTCAGAACAAGATCTTCGTATGAACTTTATCAAAGTGAAAGTCATAGTCAACTGAGCTACGTTGATCAATTTAAAAGAAGTTCAGAACTTCATAAGATTCATTAACTTCTATCGTTGTTTCATTAAAGACTTCTTGAAGCTAGTTAAATCATTCACTCAGCTGACTAGAAAGAACACGTCTTTTGTATGAATCAAAGTCTGCGTTCAAGCTTTCAATGATCTAAAGAAACATCTTAGCTCAATCTCAGTACTATGACATTTCAATTTCAAACAATAGACTATTCTAGAAATCAATGTATCTGACTACGTCAAAGATGAAATTCTATCACAGTATGATGATGAGAGAGTTCTTTACTCAGTAGCTTTCTACAGCAAAAGCATGATTTTCGCTGAATGCAATTATCATATCTATGACAAGAAATTGCTAATCATTATTCAATGTTTTAAACATTGAAGACTTAAGCTTGAATGCACTGAACTACTCATTCAGATATTCATCAATCATCAGACTCTGAAGATCTTCATGAAAAATAAACAGTTAACTCGATGTCAAGTCAATTATCTAGACATTCTATTTGAGTTCAACTTTCAAATTATATTTCAATCAGGCAAAATAAACACTAAAGTTGATGCTTTAATCAGAATGTTTCTGATCAACGTCTCTGAATTAACTCAGCGTACTGAAGATCACTATCAAATTATTCTGATACTCGATAGAGTAAATGTTCTAGCTATCAAATCTGAAGTTGATCTTTATCAATGAGTAAAAGATGTCAACAAGATGAGTGAGCTTTGCAATGAGTATAAATAAGCTATAAGCGAAAACAAGCTTAAGCTACATAGCATTGAATTGAAGCATTGCAAGATTGTTGACGACGTTCTGTTCAGAAAAGATCTACTGCAAATTTCTGAGAATATGCATATGAAATTACTAAAGAAAATTCATGATCAATCTTTCATCTTTCACTTTGACAATCGAAGAACTATTGATTTAGTTCAATGTTTCTACTATTGATTAAATCATCAAGCAACGATTAAATGTTACATTCAAAACTGTCATGTTTATCAACGAAGCAAGACATTTAAAGATAGTATCAATGAATTTCTTCATTCTCTTTCAATTTCACAGAAACGCTGAAAAGATATAGTTATAAACTTCATCACTGAGCTATTTCTATCAGAAGATTATAACGTCATTTGCATAATCATATGTCAACTCATTAAGAAACATCACTATGTTTTCTATCATTGAGAATATGAGAACATTTCAGTTGAAGAAACAGTTTGAATTATGCTATGAAACGTCTATTGACTTCATGATTCATCTAGTTCTATTGTTTCAAACAAAGACTCTCAATTCATATCAACAATGTGACAAAGTCTTTGTAAGTGACTAAGAATCACAGTTAATTTATTAACAGTTTATCATTTTGAGATTGATGATCAATTGAAATGAGTTAATTAAAATGTTGAACGCGAACTAAGAATCTACTGCAATTACATGCAGAACAACTGAGCAAAATGACTATCAATGATAGAATTCAGCGAGAATTTCAATATCTTCTCAATCATCTCAATGACTTCATTCTACTTCAATAAGAGTTTTCACTCACGAATGAGTTTCGATTCAGATATGACTAACTACAAAACTATTCATGAGCGTCTTGAAGTTAGAAAAGCAGATGATATTATCATTCAAATGAAAGAGCTTCTTATCTTTGATCATCAGCAATTGAAAAAGATGAAGCAGATCAATAAACATAGACGAGACGTCATTTATGAAATAAATGACTGAGTTTGATTATTCTTCAGAAACATCAAAACAACAAGATCATGCAAAGATTTGAAAGATAAACAGCTAGAACTTTATCAAATCACTGTCAAAGTTGAGATTTTCTATCATCTTCATCTATCAATAAGCATGAAGCATCTGCATTCAATGTTCAGCTTGAAGCTACTGCAATCATATTCAGAAGACTCTTTATCAGAACAGCATTCAGAATCACTTAGATCAATTGCTATTAAAGATAATGAACATTAAAAGATAAATGATATATTGAATTTCAGATGCTATCAAGGTCAAATACAGTACAAAGTCAAATGAAGAAATCTAAATAAAGATGATGAATGATACTATGTTGATAAAGAGAAATTCAATGACTTAAAGAAAGTTTTAAACGAATTTCATAAATTATATTCAAACAAATCGCGCTAAATATCGAAATAACTATTAACAGAAGTGAGCAAATGAACTACATTCATGCAAACATGAATTTTTGAAGAAAGAAGTAATGTTACGAGCGTATCAAGACTGAACAAGGCTGAAGCTTTAATCAATTCGCAGTGCACGCTAGCGAGTACTCTGTGTAATGATTAGAGCTAGTCAACGATTTAGTCAAGATCTGACTTAGATCTGACTCAGATTTGACTCAAATATGACTCAGCATCTTTTTTCTTTTCTAACATTTTTTAAATCAGCTTCTATTGTCTTTTAAATAAACACACTTCTTTGTGTTACGAGTGATCAACAGATTTCTATGACAAACACATTTCTTTGTGTTGCAAACATTCTTCAAATTAGCATCTTTCTTGTGTTTCAACACGTCTTCTTTGAGACTAGCGTTAATCTGAATAACTACTATATAAAGTGTGTTCTTTTTACCTTTTGTATCTTTTTTCTTCTGTATTCTTAAAGTCTTAGTTATAACTATCTCTATCAATCAAACATTCTAGTCATGCATGCACTCTGATTAGTTTCTAGACATGATTTCAACAGATACTCATTATTGCAATAAGCACTTTCACTCTATCTGTTGCAAAGCTCAGTGCATACATCATCTGTCATCAGCATGTAGTGAAATCTGTAAGTGATTCAAAATAGGAAAAATGTCACATATATTTTTATCTCACTTCTCAACATCATGATAGTAATCATTTCACATTCTATCATATAACTTTTAGAAATTTTCAGAACTGATGACAATGTTTGCATATCTGCTAGTCTTTCAATATGTCATGAAGACTCAAGTTGATTTCAGATATGCAAGCAGACTTCAACTATGATGAGATTTTGTTGAATTAAATCAAGATGATGATTATTCAAGATCTTGACATTAATGATGACAAGTATGATGCATTGAAGATATACATTAAACAAATGTTGAAAAACGCAGAATTACTTGAAACATCACTTAATAATAAAATCGAAAAAGAGACAGTCAGAAAGATTGCAATCATCATAAATGATGAACTCTTGCACTCTCTGATAGAAAATCATCAAGTAACATGAAAAGATGCATGTTTTATAAAGTGAGTGAGACGAATAAACAGTAAGAAGAAAGATAAAGCAACAAATGTAAAGACAGAGAGATCTGCTCATCTGATTGAGCAAGCATAACTCAGCTCAGTCTCATCATTCATCTTATCGATGATGATTGACTTTGATCACATGATCTTGACTTCGAATGATACGATGAATAATAAGACAATTCATCATTCACAGCTTTTCGTAGCGAATGAAAAGCAAAGCAATTCAACTTTGAAGAACATTAATTTCAATAACTATCAAAGACAGTTTATTAGCAAGACAATGTTCAACTTTGAAAAGAATAAAATTATCTATGAAGTTGAAAACTTTGAAAAAGTTGAGATCAGAAATGCAGTCAACTTTCATGTTGCATTAATAGATATGACAAAGAAGAGAATATTCTACTACATCTTTTGAGTTCAAGCTATAGAAAAATGTAAGAGAAGTGAACATGAGAATTTCGTGCAGTGTTTGAGCAGCGCAGTCAAGAGTACAGATAACTTCACTTCATTCAAAATTTCATCAAAAGATGAAAGTGAATAACTCATCATGAAGAAGTGAAAGCTTTGCAGAGAAGCTTATCTCAATGTTTTGATAATGACTCTTAAAGTTCTCAACGTCGTCAAAACTGTCAGTTTCAATGAATCATCTTCTTTGATAACAGATTCTTTGACAACTAATGATGACTTGAACATGAGAAAAGTGATGAAATATGATTAAGAGCACATCAATCTGTCTTTTGTCATCAACTTCATTCATATCACTCAGACGTAAGTGCAAGTGCAAAGCAATCATGTAGTAAAACATGTTAACTTCATGATATAGATTCAAAGATCTGCAGAAATAACAAGCATGCACTCAAATGAATAAAAATATATTTCTCAAAGTTTTGCAGTTTTGAAAATGCGATCTAAGTTGTACAGACATCAATGATAAGAAAATCATCAAAGATGCAAATGCAAATCAAAATGTACAAGTAGAAAGTATGATATGAATTCTACTACTCATATAAGCGTTGAGAATATATTGACAACTTCATGTTGAGAGAATAATTTAATATGAAAAGTTTCAATGTGATCAGATGAGAATGAGAAAGATAAGTCTTCTTTGCTTTTCAAAGCTACAAACAGAATAATATACTTACTTTTCTTCATTTGCAAATCATTCAAGTCATAGAAATGATAGTGATGAAGCATTAACTTCATCTTGCTCATGCAAAAGTCAGTCTCTTTCATAAAAAGCTTAATGATAAACATCTGCTCATTGAATCTCAGAAATTTTCTCAGAATCTTGACATAAAATGTTCATCAAATGAGTCATGATCAATGATTTGTTTCAACATGAAGATTAGTTTCACAGTAATGTTAAAGTCAAATCTTAAATCAATTCTGATTCTGCTGTCTTTGATCTTGATATTGAATTAACAGAGTGAATTTGCAAAGACATTGACATTTGTATCACATCTTGATATCAAACTGTATGTAAATCATCACTCTGAAAAGAACAAGCTTCTTTTAGAAGATTGCTTGCTGTTTCAAGATTGAAAGAAGATAGAAACAGATGAGAATGAGATCAACGTGACAGTGACAACTTTCATAAAAGAACAGAAATGACTTGTAGTGCTGACTAAATCAAAGTCATACAAGACACATGTAAAGTGTATCATTATTAATCAAAAAGATGTTTGAAATGAAATCAACAGAAGTAAAAGAAGAGTAACTTTGTATGATTCATGAACATGCTGAGATTAAATACTAAGAGATGAATTTCACATGAAGAAAAGCAAAGATTCTAAAATCATAAGTATTTTATGAGCATTCAAACATCACATGCACTTCGTACTGTGAGTCTATTTGAACACATCTTTTGAAATCTCATCAGATGATTTAAATCACTATGTGAAGATTTTGAAACATTCTGATGAATGAAAGAATGAACACATTTTAAAGTCAAGTGATTCAGAGAAAGTGCTATCATGAGACAAATCAATGTTCAACACATTAAAACATAAACATGATGTACAGATGAACAATGAACTGCAGAAAATCACAAGAAAATTTGATAAACTTCTCACTCTTCTTATGATTTGACATCTATCATCAATAAATTGATTCAACACTCTTTGCATGAAGCTATTTTCTTATGAGATGCAAGATGTAAACTGTTTGATCATCAAGAAGTATAAAAAGATGCACGCAAAACTTGAGAGCAAGATTGCAAGAAGTGTAAAAGAAAAGCTGCAAGTACATGTCAATGACTGAGTATCAAATAACAAGAAGAGATTGATGTCTGTATTTTCTTCCTTCAACTTTGTTCAGATCTCATGACAGATGAGACTGTGCATTACATTTTTATATCTTGTTAAATTGAAGACAAAGCACAATTTAATGTTTATCTGAACTGAACTTGTTCATAATAAATGATTGACAGTCATTGATAACTGTTTCTACAATAATAATATCAAGAAACTGTACAAATCAAGCAGTAAATTACAGCAAGTCATGAAAATATTAAACAAATTTATAATCATTGAAGACAATCAGAGAAAGAGAATTCTGATAATGTTCTTCTCTTTGATCATAGCAAAGATCATCTGATTAATACATTTACTTGAATTTTCTCAATCATAATTTCTATGTTTTGCATCATGCATGATGTTTTCAACTCATTGAATGTTGAGTATATTTATCTTTTTACTAACAATGAGCTAGTATTTTATCAAGATTCATAAAATGAACGTTGCATTCTTTCATAGCAATTTAAATCTTAACTTTCACTGTTTTCAGAGAAGTTTGACTATCATTGTATACTTTGTATATCTTTTCATGACATTTTTAATTCATTGTTGCTACGTCTGCAAGATGTTTTGCTCTCACAACTAATTCTTTCAGCTCATCATGATGAATGATGACTAAAGTTG
>JAABUL010003502.1_pt1 | contig 23193 bp, 2 predicted proteins | sample 5559151 | NCBI WGS metagenome assembly JAABUL01 (sample SAMN10711876, study PRJNA513368) | rock metagenome | isolation source: Antarctica rocks | place: Antarctica: Victoria Land, Pudding Butte sud | reverse complement strand
GCCACTGACAAGGAGGCCTTCGCAATGGCAAGAAAATGGGCGGCCATGATAGCGACGAGCGTCCTGGTGGCACCGTAATGGAATATCGCGCAGCTCCTTTGCAGTTGGAGAGCAACAAAATTTGTCGGTTCCTCGGATTCGATTGAAACCGCGTTCAGATGCCGCTTCATTCGGTCCGAGGTTTTTCCGACCAGCTAGTAACCCTCGGTTATTCAGGGTTCGGGCAGATGATAGAGAACCTAGCGACGAATAGAAAATAATTCTAATGAGAGAGTATTGCCTCAGTAGTTAGATTCTATAAGAAAGATTATATTTAAACTCGTTACTTTGCAATTCTAATCTTCGATTAGAATTGATAAATTCTTAATTTTAAAACAAATTCTAAAATCTTTTTTTAAAAGCAAATACTTAATAAAATAGTTTAATACTAAATAGAAAATCTTACTTAATATTTATCTATTAATTTTAATAAATAAAGTATATATTTAAATATAATTTTTTTATAGAATCTAAAAACAAAATTCTATTTTTTTGTCAAAATAAAATAAATTTTAATATATCGAAAATTTAATAAAGACAATTTTTTACTATTATTATATAAAACTTGATCGCAATTTTCGATATATTATTGTTAAATTACTAGCAATGCAAGCATTTTACAAACAAAATAAAAAAATATTAGAAAAATAAATAATCAATTGTAGTTACAAACAAATATATAAATATAAATTATTATTTGTTTATTATTTAATTATTTTAAATTATATCTCTATTAAATAATTTACACAAAATTGATATCTTTAATATCGAAAACAAATTCTTGCAATATTTAAAAAATATTGCGTATCTTAATTAATTACTTTAAACAACAACGTTTGCTTTTAAAAAATTTAGAAAATTTAACAAATTTTTTTTTTTTTTACATTTATATTTTAAGTATCTTTTAATTGTTCGACTTCGAAGCAATATTTATAAGACTTTTTTTTTAAGCTTAGAATTTTTTTTGTTAATATTATTAACTTTATTATATCTTTATTTTATTGTTCTATATTTTTAATAGACTTAATTTATTGTTTTGTATTCTTAATAAACTCAAGTTTAATTGTTTTATAAAAAAACTTCTTTAAAATACGCAAACAAAATTAAGATTTTTTAAGATTTATAATCTTTATATTATAAGAAAACTTAACAAAAAATTGTTTTAAAAAATAAACTTTATTAATATTAAGTTTTAAATCGTAATATAATAAATGCACAAAAAAAAAATTAAAATTAAAATTTTTATACTGCAAAATAAAAAAATATCTTAATATTAAAGATAGTAGTAGCTTTATTATTCGAATTTTAAAATACAATTGTAAATATCTATAATATTAGTATTAAATTATTGCTTAATTGCAATTTTAAATAAAATATAACAAAAATATAAATTGTCTTTTTTATAAAATTTAATTAATTATACTTTGTACAATTGTATTATAGTACAATTAAAATAAGCAACTAAATAAACAAATTTATTTTCGAGATATATTTCGAACTTAAATATATTTTTTGTATTAAAAACAATTATAATAAAGATCTTTTTATTAATTACAAACAAATAGTTGTTATATTAATCGAAAATCGACAAATTAATAATTAAAATTTTTAAAATTAATTTTTTTTTTAATTGTAGCAAGTATAGCTTGCAATATTATATTTTAACTCGAAAATATAAAAGAGACAAAAAAATATTATAATTTTGTTTTTACAAATTGCAAAAAAATTAAAAAATTATTATTGCTAGAATTCTTGTTATTAAAAGTAATTTGTTTTTCTAAATTATTTTATTTGTAAAAATATTAAAACGAAATTAATTTAATACAAATTACAAAAGAGAAAATTTACAAATTCCTAAATAAAAGTAATTTTGTTTAGAATTTTTAATAAAATTTTCTTTTTACTATTAAGTATCTTTTTGTTATTTTTCTTGTTTTTAACAATTTTCTAAGATATACTCTTAAATTTTTTGTATATTTAAAAAATAAAAAACTTCTTTTTTAATTTTTAACTAGTTTATTAAAGTTCTTTTTTATAGAAATAATTAATATTTAATTAACAAAAAAAATTAATAAATTAAAAAGAAAATTTGTCGAAGTAAAAGCTATTTTAACAAAAATTTGTCAATTAAAAGTTATAAAAGAATTTAAAAATATTAAAGTTTTTATAATATTAAAAGACGCAAAACTCTTATTAACAATTAAAAATATTAATTTTTTAACAATATATAAAGATATTAATTTTTTAACTAGATTAATTGTTTGGAACTAAATTTTATAAATTATAAAATTACTAACTATATTAGATTAAAGTTTGATCTAATTAGATATAACTTTTGGATCGAATTTTCGATTTCGGGGAAAAACCGACCCAAACAATTAGTCTATAGATAATTATCTTTAGAATATTTTAAGATTTTTTAACTTGTATTAACAATATATATTACAAATTCTCTATATATTTTTTAGTATACTTTATAAAACTAAATTGCATATATATTTTTAATCTATTTAAAAATATTTTGAAAATCTATATATTAAAAATAGATTTATATTGCTCTTTTATCTTTTTTATATTTTTTAAAGTCTTGTTATTAAATATAATTAATATATTTATTATTAATATTATAGAACACAATTGCGTACAAAAAACTTTAAAACAAATATAACTTGTTCGAAACTTCTTTTATTTGTTTACAAAATACAATTTGTTAATAGCAAATATACAAAATCTTAATTAATAAAACTTATAATACAAAATGTTATTAAAGAAATTCTTAAATACAATAATCTCTAAATTTGTAAATATTATTTTTATTAAATTTAATTATTAAATTGTTACGCTAGTACTTTCTTTGAAGATATTAGAGTAAGTTGTGCTTTAAAGAGATTTATAGACGTCTTTAGACAATGCAAGCAATTACTTAGTAACAAGAGTTTGCAACTATAGACAATTTCTATATTTAATAAATCTTAAAGAAGATTCAATAAACTAGAGTAACAATAAGTAAAAACTTATAATAAGTTAAACACAATTTATAAGAAAGTCGTATCTTGTTTTCTATATACTAAGAAAATACTAATTGTTTATTTTGTTTGTTTGTTAAACAATACAAATATAATTGTTTGCAATATTTGTTTGTTAAATATAACAAATATTATACTTAAGTTATTTGTTTCTTAAATATAACAAATATAATAACAAGTTTGCTTAAAAATATAGAATTTAAATTACTAATATAGCTTTAATAAACTTATAACATTATTTTTTTCCTTTAGAGTTTTTGTTTCAAAACTTAATGTCTTTTTATTATATCTTTAAAAAACTTAATTTCAAAAAAAAAATTTAAAAAAAAAGATTTTTTTAATGCTCTAGATTTAATATTTTTAGCAATATATTCTTATTATAATTGTACAATATTTAGTAAAATCTATTGTGTAAATAATAATTTTAAAAAGTGTATAAAGTATATACAATTTAGTCGTAATTATAATTTGATAATTTTTTTTGCATCGATTAAACAAATTTATAAAGAACAAATGCGTTTAAAAAAAGAAGTACGTAATACGCATACTAAGTTAAGTCGATTAAAAAAACAACTAAATTTTTTAAAAAATAAAGAGAAAAAAATAATTGTAATTAAGTAAAAGAATATTAACAATTTAGAGATAAATAAAGTATACTTTGTCAAATCTATTATTAAGACTTTTAAATTGTTGTTTAATATATTATTTAAATAGTTTTAACTTTTTATTAATTAAAATTAAAATACTATTTTTATATCTTATTTTAATAAAAATTTCTTAAAAGATTTTAACAATATTTAAGATTTTTTTTAAATTTTTATATATTTTCTAAGATAAAGTATTCTTTTTACTTAATAAAATACTTTTAATTTTTTTGTTATAAATTTTTTTTAATTTCGAATTAATTTTTTTTTTGCAAATAAAAATAAAAAATATTTTGTAAAAATATAATTAAATTTGTTAACTTTAACAATAAAATATAAAATACTAGAAATACTTTAATATTCTTAGATAAATTAAATTTGTAATTAATTAATTTTTTAATTTTTTTAACAATAAACAATTTAATTTTAATATAATTTAATTTCTTATTTAGTTTTCTTATTTTAAGATTTTTTATAAAAAGATATATTTTATTTCTCTCTTTTAATTAAGATATTGTTTTTTGTTTTTTGTTTTAATATTTATTTAATCTTTTTTGTATTTTTGAGATATTATTATATATCTTTTTTAATAATATTATTTTTTCGATAATTAATTATGCTAATAGATATATGCGTTTTTTTTAAAAAGATTTGATTCTTTGCTATAGTTAACAAAGAATAAAGTTATTTTAATAATATTTAAAATCTTTGTATTAAGTATTAATTGTACTATAGATAATAATAATACTTAATTACTTTAAATATTGTTAATATAGTATTTTAAATATTGTTTAAAACTTTAGTTTATTCTTTCTATTTAATTATTTATAATTAAATAATAGATAATAGATATTTGAAGTTTTGTATTTAATATTAAAAAAAGCGTCTTCTAGTAGTTAAACGTAAAGAGTTTGTCTTTATTATTAATTAATCTCTTAAATATATTGTAATATTATATAAGTTAATTTAATATAATATATTTTAGTTGTTTTGCAATAAACTTCTTTTTGTATACAATAATATATAAGTACTTAATAAGTCTATTAATAATTATTAGTATTAAATTATATTTATTTTTAGTTGCTAGATTTGTTAATTTAAGCAACTTAATAATAAAGTTTATTATAACTTTATTTTATAACAATTTAAATAATTTTTAATATTAAATTTTGTTATAGTTTATATATATATTATATTTGTTTTGCTAACAATTAAAATATTATTTAATATATATTTTGACAACTTGTTTTATTTGTAAGAACTAACAATATTAACGTAAAAACTAAAGAATTTTTGTTACTTTTAAGTATTTTTGCAATAATTTGTTATAATATTCTTTTATATATTTGTCGATTTTATTAATAAATATTTAAAGTTTTTCTTTTTTTATAAAAAATTTCTTTGTATTATCTTAAAGTATTTGTAGTATAATATTTAATTTATATTTGTTTGCTAATAATAATTTGTTTTTGTTAACTTTAAATATGCTATAATTAAATAATTTTTTTGTTTTTATATAATTATTTCTTCTATTAAGTGCGTCTACTTTGTTATTATTTTTGTTTAAAATATATTGTATTTTAAACTTGTATTATTTAAGTTTTTTTAATTATTATATTTATTTTTTGTTTAGCTACTTTATAGTAATAAAGTACACAAGATTTTTGTAATTTATAAAAATCGTAAGTTTTAATAATTTTTCTATATATATTTTTTATAACTTTAAGAAAACTATTATAGCAAATAGTTTTTTATTATAAATATTATAGTTTTATTCAATTAATAAATTTTTTTTTAAAAAATATATTATTAAGTATTATATATTTTTATATTTTTAATTAAAGTATATATTAATAACTAAATTTAATGCGTCGATTTTAATCTTATTTAAAAATTACAAATTATATATTTTTAATACTAGCTTTTTTAAGTATTTTAGCTTAAGATTTTAGAATAATTTTTCTTTTATAAGTTTCTATATTTATAATATATTTTTTTTTGTAAAGTTTGTTAATAATATTATATTTACTAAGTAGTTTTTAATAAATTTCTTATTGTAGTTTATAAAATTTAAAAAGAATTGTATTTTTTTAATACTTATTAATAATTTTTATTTTTTAATTGTTTATAATTTCTTAAAATTTATACGTATTTTATATTGTTTAATAATAAATCTAAAAAAGTTAATTTTCTTTTAATAAAATTTGTATTTTTTTAACTTAAAATATAAATTTTTTATATTTAAATATTTTAATATTTTAAAAATATAATTAATATATTCTTTTAAAATTTTTAAATAAATTATAATATTATTTAAATATATTATAACAAATTAATTCAAATATTATTGTAATATATTATTAATTATTTTTTAATATATTGTTAAGACATTTGTAAATTTAAACAATATTATTGTATATTTGTATAATTTATATTGTATACAAAAAGTTGTTTTTTACTTTTTCTTTATTTTTATTTTTATTTAATTGTATACTTTTTATAGATTTAATTTAATAAAATATTTTATTTTAAATAATTAATTTTAAAGTTTGTTAATATTAAATAATAAATATTAATTTTTAATTGTAATATTATTTAGCTTCTAGTAATTAATATATGAATAAAGAGTTTTATTCTTTTTTAATACAAAGAGAATTAAATATTTTATCTATAATTAGAATTTCTTAATAAATTTTTTTTTTTTTTTTGGCTAGATATTTGCGAAGTACTTTAAACTTTTTTTTGAATAAAGTATATATAAGTTTAAACGTAAACTACTTGTTTAATTTAAATTTAATTTTGTAATTTTATAATTAATATTTAGAGAGAATTTTTGTTGTTTTCTTTTTTTAAAACAAATACTTTTAATTGTTGTATATTCGTAATATATACTTTAGCAATTTCTTTGCTATATTAAATAATTTAAAACTTTTAAAAAATTTGTAATTTTATTTATTTATTTTAATTTTATAATTTAATTAATTTTTATTAGTATTTATTAAGTTAAATTTTATTAGATTGTTTTTTTGTAAAAATATAAGTTTGCTATTTGCAATCAATTTTTAACTTAATCTTTTATTTATTATTAAATATTATTAATGCGTAAATTGAATATAAATTACGTAATTATATTGCGCAAATCTAAATATTTGTATATTTTAATTAACTTTTAAATTGTGTTGCTTTAATTAAGATATTGTTAAAATAATATTATAAATAATTATTTTTACTATATTAAAGATTAGTTTTTTGTAATATTGCTAAATAGCTATTAATAATAACTTTGTTTCTTTATTTACTTTTTTATTTTTGTTAAATAATAAATTTTTATTTATAATTACTAAATTGTATATATTAAACTTTTTTTAAGTAGAATACTTTTTTCTTTCAACAAAAGCTTTAATTATAAAATTACTTATTGTATTAAAATTAATTATTGCAATAAATTGTTATTTATTAATTTTAATTAATATAATAAAATATTGTATATATACTATTAAGTTTAATTGTTATTATTAAGCTAATATATTATATTTCTCTAATATACTTTTTATTAAAAAAATTGAACTTTTTTTATTTTTGTATTGTAATTTCTATTTCGAACGTTTGTTTACGCTAAGTTTTTTTCTTATATTAAATTAATAACTTTAATTTTCTAAAAAATCAATTAATTTCTTCTTTGTTTTCTAAATAAGTTTAGTATAAGTTGTTATAGCAATTTGTTTAATTAAGTATTGTATATTTCTTTGCTTTCTTTATCGCTTATTTAGATTAACTAACATTGCTTAATTGTTGTTTAATTTTATTAAAAATATTGCTTTTTATAATAATATTGCTTTTTAGCGTTTTCTTGTATTTGTTTACAATTTAATTTATTTATTTTTTCTTTAATAAATTAGTTAAAGTGTTAAAGTAATTTGTAATATTATCTAAATATTTGTAAAAGTCTTTTTAGTTGTACTTATTATCTAAGTTTGTTACTAAGTAAAGATATAACGTTTTTGATTGTTTTATTCTTATAGTTTTATTAAATATTTAATTAACTTCTTGCGTAAATACAAATATCTTGTTTAATAATATTTTATTTAGAACTTTTTGTAACTAATTTAAATTTTTTACTAAATAGTAGTTGTTGTTTAATCTAGTTTTAAGAGTGTTTATCTCTATATTAATTTGCTTTCTAATATTGTTTTAACTATTAAATATTTTTCTTAATATAGCGTTAATTTGTTAGCAATTTATTAAGTTTTATAATTAACAATTTTTTGCAAAGTAACTTAATTTGTTATATAAATAGTACGTTTTCTAGAATTTATTATTTTGCTTTTTTTTAAATTTTTTTTTCTTTATATTATTAAGTAAAATTTAATTTTATAAATGCAAATTTACAATAATCGAAATTATTATACTTTTAATTAAAACAACTTTTTTTTTGCTAATATTTAATTGCTAGTTCGAAGAAGATTTTTGCTTTTTTTTAAGATTAATTGTATTTTTTTTATAACTCTTTTATATAATTTGTTGTCGAAATCAATAACTACTTTAATAAGATTAAATATATTATTAAGAGTTTTTTTATTATATATAATTTTGTCTTTTAAGTTATTTTTAAGATTTTGTCAAAATATTGTTATAAATACAATACTATTTTATTTAATTATATTAATATATTTTTAAAACTTAATTGCATAATCTATTGCAAAGATTTGTTAAATTAAATACTAAATTATTCTTTTTGCAATTTGTTTTTTGTTAAATATTTTAAAGATTTTTTGTAACTCTTTTTTAAAATTATTAAAATTTGTAAATATTATACAAAAGTTTTCGCTATTGTTTTTTAAATACTTTTGTAAGTTTAATTTAAATTAATATTAAACTCTTTCTTTCAAAAGTATTAATACAAAAATTGTCTTTTAATTTGCTAAAACAAAACAAAAGATAAAATAAATATTTATTTGTATAAGTTAGTTCTTTAAGTTAATACAATCTTTATAATAAATATTAAGTTTATTAATTTTGATTTTGTTGTTTTTTATAATTGATAATTGATATAATATTAATAAGCTAGTATTTAAGATAAAGACGCGTTAATTTAATATAAATATTCTTAAAATATTTAAAGTATTACGCTAGTACTTTCTTAAAAAATATTAAAGTAAATTATATTTTAAAGAGATTTATAGACGTCTTTAAACAATGTAAGCAATTATTTAATAATAAAAGTTTGCAACTATAAACAATTTTTATAGTTAATAAATTTTGAAGAAAATTCGATAAATTAAAGTAACAATAAATAAAAATCTATAATAAGTTAAATACAATTTATAAGAAAGTTGTATTTTGTTTTCTATATATTAAGAAAACACTAATTGTTTATCTTGTTTGTTTGTCGAACAATGCGAGTATAATTGCTCGCAATATTTGTTCGTCGAATATAACAAATATTATGCTTAAGTTGCTCGCTCTTCGAGCATAGCAAACATAATAGTAGATTCGTCCAAAGACGTAGAACTTGAACCACTAATATAGCTTTAATAAGCTTGTAACATAAATATTATACAAAAAATATAGTAGCAATACTAATTATATATATAGTTTTTATTGTATATACTCTTTAATATAATTAAATTATTGTCTTTGTTTTTTAAAATTAGTAATTAACAATTAGTAATTAACAATTAGTAATTAACAATTAGTAATTAACAATTAGTAATTAACAATTAGTAATTTTTTCTAACTTTTTATATTAATTGTTCTTTAAAACAAAAAAAGATATAATTATTAATATAATCTTTATTAATAATAATATAAACAACAATATCTAATATTGTAAGATACAAGTACGTCTGCTTCTTGCTAGCGCACTAAGATATAAAAGACGTAAGATATAATAGACTTGTATTACTATATCCCAATTATATAGAATAGATAATAGTAGAACTAATTGTTAAAAAACAACAAGAAATAGACTTTCTTTTTATCTAATACTTGTTATAATATACAAGTCTATTTTTTGTTATCTAATCAAAAAGAGATATTGTACTATTCGAGACTTCTATCGATACTCGAAATTATATATCTTGCTATATTTTGAGATACTAGCGCGTCGAAAACGCTATAATATTATAGTTATCTTTTCTCTTAGAGTACTAATTTTTAGTAATATAAAAAGTTGTATTAGTATTATTAAAACAAAGATATTTGCTAAATATTAACGTTGCAAAAACTTGTTAAAAATCTTTTCAAATCTTTTTAAAAATTAAAAGAAAAAATGTTTTCTATCTAATAGAAATAAATTTATACTTTAATTTAATACAATTTGTAAAACAATATAATAGCAACAATAATAGTCTATAATATATTATTGCTTTGTTGTTTATTATTGTTAAAGTTCTAAATAGAATTTAAAGTAAAGTTAATATTGCGCAGATACTAGATAGACTATAAATATAGATATTGTTGTTTCTTTTTTTTTTTTTTTTTTTTTTTTTAATTGCAATTACTTTATTGCTATAAGTAAACTGTTGCAAAGACAACAATATATAAAATTTATATATATAGTACAAATCTTAAATTAATATATATATATTTTTAACTATATTTTCTAAGAAGTTAAAAGAATAGAAGAGTAAACAGTTTTAATATTTTGTTGTTTGCAATACTAATATATTATAATTTATAATAATCTCTTATATATAACTTATATAGACAAGTATATATATATTTGCAAAAAAAAAAAATCTATATTTGTTGCAGAATTTTTTATTGCAAATTAAATTGTTGTATTGTAATAAATTTTATATATACTTATAGTACAATAGTTGCTAATATTTATTAATTTGTTAAATATTTATAAAATTGTATAAAAGAATTTGTTATCAATTATTGCAGAAAACTTAAAATAGAAAATATAATTTTCAAAATAATAAAATATATATAGAAAAATATAGTTTGCAAAATAAAAAACTAACAATACAATAGAAAATTTATTCTATTAATAACAAATTAAATTTAATTTTATATTTAATAACTTAAATAAAATTTAATTTTTACTTAAAAATATTAAATTAAGCTTAAACAAAAATTTGCAAAAACAAAAATAATTTAAAATAATTTTTTTATTAAAATACAATAGCTAATTAATTTATTTTTTAAAAAAATATTAAAAATCACTATTTTTGTCTACTCTCTAATATTTTACTAATATATATTTAGAATTTAAAACAAAATAGAAATAAAAACAAAAACAAATTGTTAATAAAAATAATAAAAAAAAAATTAAAACAAATTCGAAAAAAAAAATTGCAAAATTTTATAATTTTGCAATAAAATTTTTTGGCAACTCTAAGTTGTTAACAAAATTATTAGACAAAAATATAATTAATTTTTAGTTTAATTTTTTTTGCACTTTGCTTGCTTATATAGTTTTAGAAAATAAAAAATACAAAAATATATATAAATAGCAAAAACAAATTTGTAGCAAAAATCAAAAAAATTGTATAAAGTAGATTTTCTGCAATTTGTTTTTCTCGAAATAATATAAGTATTTCGAATAATTTTAAAAATTTGTCTATAATTAATTTTGAGAAATTTAATAATTTATTTTTAAATAAGTTCGAGAACTTCTTTTAATTGTTTTAAAATAAATTTAATAAAATATTAAAGATTTGCTAAGTTGTTATAGTATATTGTCGACTAATTAACAATAATAAGATAGTTTTGTTTTTAAGCTATATTTTAAATATTTATATTAAAAGAAACAATCTTATTATTTCTAATATTTTGTATAATAAAATAAAGAGATCTTTCTATATAACTTAATTATATAACAACAATACAATAACAATTCCGCAATATTTTATTAAACAAATTATTGTTAATATAATTGCTATTGTTGCAATATGTATTGCGCTATCTTTTTTGTTTTTGTTTGTTATATATTTGTTTTTTAAAGTTCTTTTACAATTTATCAATATTATTTAAAAATTCTTTTTTTAGCTATTAATTGTACTTTTTGTTTTAGTTTACTTATTTAATTTTATATTATATTTATCTCTTTAACTTAGTCTTATTTAGAATTTCTTTAATTTTTTATTAAATTTTGTTGTTAATAAGTTTCGAAGTTTACAATATTTGTTTTGTTTGTTTATTGTTAATATAATACAAATATAGCTTTAGAAATAAAATATAAAAAATATTATAAATTTGATAGATATTAAATAGAATAAAACAATAAATTTGTATTTTAATTTTATTTTTAATTTTAAACAATTCGATATATTTGTGCAATATCTTTTTGCTAGATCTTTTTTATTTTAGATTTCTAATTAAAAATATAATTAATTTCTCTACAATAAAGCTCTTTAATTTATATTTTTTATTATAATACTTTGTTTGTTGCGCAATAGTATTTTCAAGATACTTTGCTAAAACTTTTCTTAAATTATAAAGCTATTTTACGTATTTTTATATTGGTAAAAATTTTTTTTGATAATATTGTTTTTAATTTTATAGTAAATCTTCGAATAGTAATTTTATAGTAAATCTTCGAATTAGATTGATCGCGTTGGATCGATTAATCGAGTTCGAATCGATTAATCGACTCGAATTTTGACAATTCGAGTTAACTCGACTCGAAAATCTTGACGAGTCGATTTCTAAAATTGAAATCGAAAATCAAGTTAAATCGAATTAATTTCTAAAGTTAGAATCAAAAATCGATTCAAAAAAATCGACTCAAATTGTCAAAAGATAAAGTTATTTAATAACAAATTTAATAAACAAAAATTAAATTTTGAATTTTATTATTTTTTTATCTAAATATTCTATAATAATGCAATAAAGTAATGTATATAAACTATTTAATATTTATATAGTAAATAGATTACAACTATTATAGTCTCTCGATAAACTTCAATTTTATATTTTATTAAAAAGTATATAATAATGTATTTAAATAATATACTTAAACTTATTAATGCTATTAACTAGTTTGAGATCTCTACAATCTTGTAATTAATTTTATTTTTAACATTATTATTATTGTCTTTACTCTTGTTATTATTATTATTGTTTTTGTACTTTGTATCTTTATATTTGTTATCTATTATTTTCGTATTATTCTTTATCTTCTTTTATCTTATCTTTACTTTATTATTATTAATCTTAATTAAGTTTTTAGTATCGTTATTTATTGATTTTAAAAAATTAGATATTTTGCGATCTACAATATTTTTATTGTTTGCAAAAGTATCTTTAAATCTTTTAAATTCGTTAATTGTATTTAAATTGTGCGCTTTCTTCAACTTATTAAATTCTCTATAATATAGAATGTGTTGTTAAATTATTTCGATAATTAATATTATATATTTGATTATATTTTTGTTTAATTCAAACTAATTAAAATTAGACTAACACGTAGATTAGTTATTTTATTTATATTAGACTTTATATATACTTAAATATTTAAAGATTGTATTGTGTTTATATTTTTATTCTCTAAAATTATTTATATAGCAATTGTATTAATTTTAGTCTATTTTGCAATATTTTTGTCTTTAATTTTTTTTATTAGTTCGATCTTAAAGTATTGCACTACAATATAATTAGCTTTTTAAATATATATATATTATTTAAATGTATTACTATATAGTTCTTTTTTTACTTTTTTATTAGCTATTATATTTTTAACGTTTTCTTCTATATTAATTTGAATTTGTTTAAAAACTTTTTTGAAAACAATTGTTGCTTGCAATTTAATTAGATATTTATAGAATATTATATAATTAATATTTTGCTTTTTATAAAGTAGCTTTTTATCTTTAATTTATATTGTAGCACAATTTCTATTAGCAATAATTTGCAAAAAAGTTGATAAAATAGATATTTTGCACTTTGAATTAGTCTTAAAGATAATGCATATAAATAATATAAAACAAGTCTTTTATTTAATAATATCGTATTAACTATTTAACAATATTCGAATTTCTAAATAAGAAGAAATTCAATCTTAAAAAGTCTATTCTTTTAATTAGCTTTAATAATAATATATACAAATAATATAAAACAAATCTATATATCGACTATATAAATTAAGATAATAGACAATATTAAATATATTAATTAATGTATAATATTTAGATAAAAAAGTTGTTGCAATTATAAAATAAATTTATGCGCTTAATATTAAAATTAGAGTTTAAATATTACTTTTATTTAATATTATTACAATTAAAAATTATTATCTTTACTATATTAATTATTGTATAGTATACACTTTTTAACTATTAAAATCGAACATAAATATGCGTATTTGTTGCGTATTACTCTATTGCATTATTTATTAAATATTTAATTGCAAAACTTGTTAATTCTTGCATTCTATATTGTTAATTCTTTTATTTAGTATTAAAAATTCTTAATTTAATAATATGTTTTGCTCTAAAACTCTAATAACTCGAATTAAACAAATTAATAATATATTCGAATAATATATTTAATATATTACGTATTGCTAATATACTTAATTTAATTTGTAAAATAAAAGACAAAAAATTGCGAAAAAATATAACAACGCAAATTAATTGTAACAAAAAAAAGAAATCAATTAAAATAGCTTTTAATATATAAAAGATAATGTAAAAAAATAATATATTAAGCTATTATTAACTAAGTATTTGTAATATAGAAAAAGCGCAAATACAAATTTAAAACAATAGCTCTACGTAAAATTCGCAAATATTAAAAGACTAATAATCTATTAATTTCGAAAATATTTTTCGCAAAATTAATTTAAAATTTTTTATAAAATAAAGCTATTAACAAAGAAAACAATAAAGAATATTAAATTTAAGTATTAATTTTATTAGCTTTTTAAGAGACTATTAAGAGTTTTATAATTGACTTCTTCTTTAATAAATATATTATCTATTTGTATTACTATTGTTTCTATATAGTATATATTAATATCTTGTTTTATATATTTAGATAGCAATCTTCTTACTATTTATATCAATTGCAAGATTATTAAGTCTAAGAATTTGTAGTTGTTAAAGCAATTAATATAGAATCTAGAACTTTACTATAGTAAGTAATAATAAAATTAATATTTAAATATCTTTATTATATTAAAAATCGAAATAGTTAGCAAAAAATTAAGAATTTAAGCTATTTTACTTATTGTATTTTATTATTCGCATTATCTTGTTATATTATCTATTAAACGCATTGTTTTACTATATATATTTTTTGTATTCTTTTCTACTAAATATAATAATTAAAAAGTGTATTATAATTATATATTTAAATTATCTAAATAATTAAAGTTAAATTATTGATTTAACTTCTTTAATTAAAGAGTTTAACAATTTTGTTTTATATAATTTTATAAAAAATTGTATAAAAAGAAAATTATTGTATTTTAAAAAAGATTCGAATTTTTATTTTTTTAATTTCTTGTACTAATAATATGCAATCTACAATATAGTTTTTAATAGCACTATAATGTTATTTCAAACAATATTATAAATTGCGCGTTATTATTATAAGAAACTAAATGCGCTATTACTAAGTTATCGAAACTTAATTATTTATTCTTATTATATATAAATATATATTAAAATTAGAGATAATATAATTCTTAAAAAGTTAAAAATATTAATTTAATATAATTTTTAGTATTTAGTTATTTTAAATATATTATTTATTTATATTATTGCTAATAATATTTGTTTGTTTATAACAATATTATAAATATAAAATCTTTCGTACAATAATCTAGCTATAAATAAATTTTACTCAAAACAATTTCGAATTTTATTCGAAAAAAAATTTTACTTTTATTAATTTGCTAATTATTATTTTGTACTCTACAATATATATTTTACAATTTAATAATAATCTTTTTTAAATTTAAATTTATAGTATAATTATAATATTTAATTATTATAATTTGCTCGATTGTTTACAAACTTATTTAAAATCGATTTTATTAATATATTTTTCGAACAAAATTAAAAGTTTATTCAATATCTATTAATAATATTAAATAAGAAAAAATATCTTTAATTATTTGCGTTAACTTAAGATAGTTCGAAGTATTATTTTTTTAATATTTTTATATTAAATATTTATTCTTTATAATATTAGCGCAAAAATATTAATTGTTTTTATTTTAAATCGAACAAAAGTATTAAGATTGTCGAAATAAAATTTTTATAATATTTGTGTCAAACTATAAAAAAAGTTAATTAAAAGTCAAATACATTATTATATTATATTATTTTTTTAACAATATTTGCTTTTTGTACTCTTGTTTTTAAAGTAGCAACTAAATTATAATAATATTAAAAATAGACTTTAAATTTTGTCTAATATTTTGTTTTGTAATTTACAAAACTATTATTATTTTTTTTGTTTTATATTTTGTAAAAACTTAATTTCTATATAGAATTCAAAATATTAACAAGATTGTATAATATTTTATTAAGTTTTTCTATTTTCGAATAATATTTAACAAGTTTTGTCGAAACTTTTTTACAAACTTTTAGTATAATTTCTCTTAAAAAACAACTATAATTTGTTATAGTTTTCTTTATATAATTAAGATAATTAAATATTGTATCGAATACTTGAAATTTCAAATAAATACTAGTATTAATTGTTCGAAAAACTATAAAAGTATATTTATAAAAAGAATTTAATATATTGTTAAGTAGTTAAATCGATTGTTACTCGTTTTTGTCTAATCGAATATATTAAATTTTTTGATTTTTTAAATATTTCTCTATTTAAAGATTAATATAGTTACGTAGTTAATACGTACAATAAAGTATCAAATAGATAAAATTTCAACAAATGCAAATATCTTATATTAGTTTTCGAAATTTTTTACTTTTTTGCTCTTAAAAGACTCTAAAGCGAATTAAGTATTAAAACAAATTATTAATAGCAACAATAAAAGTGCAAATCTAAATAAAATTTAACAAATATATTATCTCTTTGCATTATTATATTGTTACGCTGCTATCTAGACGACTAGAGTATCAGGATAGATTGATACTGTTGGAGAGATCTGTAGACGTCTTCAGACAATGCAAGCAATTACTTGATAACAAGAGTTTGCAGCTTGTATCAATAATAGAGAGTAACTTGATAGATAAGTTGAACACAATCTATAAGAGAGTTGTGTCTTAGAAAATCTATATACTAAAGAAGATTCTTCTTGCTCGCTATACTTGCTGTTAAATATATCGAGCTGTAGAGTTTTGCTCGCTCTGCTCGCTGTCAAGCATATCGAGCTTGTCTACTAGCGTGTCGAGCAATACTTGTCTGTCAAATCGTCAAATATGCAGATAATTGTGCTCTATGCTACAGACTACTCTGTAGAATATATATCAGCTGTAACAAGCTAGGGTTGTAACACTATATCTCTTCTTCAAATCTTTTTATCTCGAAAAGCGAATACTTACATGTTATGTTGTTTTATCAAAATTGTATTCGTCTTGTCTTCGAAATAGATTATTACGAAACACTTGTTGATTTCGCTTGTGAACGTTGCTGCTGTACCAGCAAGCCTTGCATTGCTATAGAAGATTTGTTATTTTGTTTGAAGTGTTCGAAATGTGTTCGCGCGAGCAAATTGTGTGTAAATATATTGTAAGTTTTCTTGAATTGTACTAGAGAAGATCTATTCTCTAAAGTAACAGAGAATAAGATTATATTGGCAACTATAATTACGCAACTGCTTCGCAACAAGAAGATGCTGAAAAAAGTCGATACAAAGACAAAGCAAAAGACGCAGTGTTTATTGTCTAGTATAGAGAAATCGAATATTACAGAGTCGTCGAACTATTCTGTCGCGAATACTTTAATTGAAACATTTTCTGCTATTTAGTCTTCTCTTGCTATGCTGAATAATTTTTCGAGCGTTGATAGAATCTCTAGATAAGAGTATTGCAATTGTCGAGATTGCTAGTTGATTTTTACGTGTTTTCTGTTGTAGAGTATTTTTTTTATTTTACAAGATACTGCTGATCTTGCTGTTCTAGAATTCTTTTAATCTCAAATCGATTTTCTTTCTGTAATTTATAATAAAATGTTTTCTGTATAGACGTGCTTGAGTCGACTAGTTCCAATAATAATATATAAAATACTAGAAATACTTTGACATTCTTGAATAAGTCGAGTTCGTAGTTGATTGATTTTTTAGTCTTTTTGACGAGAAACAATCTAATCTTGATATAATTTAATTTTTTGCTTGACTTTCTTGTTCTAAGATTTTTTGTAAGAAGATATATCTTATCTCTCTCTTTTAGCTGAGATGCCGTTTTTCGTTTCTTATTTTGGTACTTGATCGACTTTTCTTGTATTCTTGAGATATTGTTGTGTATCTTTTTCAGTGTCGCTACTTTTTCGATAGCTAATTGTGCAAACAGATGCGTGCGCTCTTTCTCGAAGAGATTCGATTTCTTGCTATAGTTGGCGAAAAATAGAGTTATCTTAGTAATATTCGAAATCTTTGTATTGAGTGCCAGTTGTATTATAGATAGAAATAATATCCAGTTGCTATAAGTATTGTTAATATAGTGTCTCAGATATTGCTCAAGACTCTAGTTTGTTCTCTCTGTCTAGCTATTCGTGACCAAGTAATAGACAGTAGATATTCGAAGTCTTGTATCTAATATTGAGAGAAGTGTCTTTCAATAGTTAGATATAAAGAGCTTGTCTCTATTACTAGTTAGTTTCTTGGATATATTGTAATATTGTATAAGTCGATTCAATATAATATATTCTAATTGTTCTGCGATAAACTTTTCTTTGCATGCGACAATATATAAGTACTTGATAAGTTTATCAACTATTATCAGTATTGAATTATATTTGTCTCCAGTTGCTAGATTTGTCGACTTCGACAACTTGGTAATAAAGTTTATCGTAACTTTATTCTATAGCGATTTAGATAATTTCTAATATTGGATTTCGTTATAGCTCGCGTGCGTATTATATTTGTTCTGTTGATAGTTAAAACATCGCTTGATGTATATCTCGACAGCTTGTCTTATTTGTAAAAACTAACAATGCTGGCGTAAAAGCTAGAGAATTTTCGTTACTTCTAGATGCTCTTGCAGTGATTCGTTATAATACTCTTTTATATATTTGTCAATTTTGTCGATAGATATCTGGAGTTTTTCTTTCTCTATTGAAAACTCTTTTGTATTATCTCGAAGTATTTGTAGTGTAGTATTTAGCTTATGCTTGTTTGCTAATAGTAATCTATTCTAATTGATCTTAAGTATGCTGTGGTTAAACAATTTCTTTGTTTTTATATAATTACTTCTTCTGCTAAGTGCGTTCGCTTTGCTATTATCTTTGCTCGAGATATACTGTATCTTGAACTTGTACTATCCAAGTCTCTTTGACCATCGCACTTGTCTTTTGTTAAGCTGCTTAGTTATAGTAAAGTGCACAAGATTTTTGTAATCTATAAGAATTGTAAGTTTTGGTAATTTTTCTGTGTATACTCTTTATAACTTCAAGAAGACTACTATAGCTAGTAGTTTCTTATTATAGACATTATAGTTTTGTTCGATTGGCGAGAGTTTTCTCGAGAGATATGCTATTGGATACTATATACTTTTATATTTTTGATTAAAGCATGTATCGATAGCTAGATCTAATGTGTCGATTTCAATTTTGCTTGATAATCGCGAATTATATATCTTTAATACTGGTTTCTTCAAGCATTCTAGTTTAAGATCTTGGAATAATTTCTCTTCTGCGAGTTCTTATAACTATAGCGTATTCTTCTTTGTAAAATTCGTTAGTAATATCGCGTTTGCTAAGTAGTTCTTGATAAACTTCTTGTTGTAGTTTATAAAATCTAGAAAGAATTGTACTTTCTTGATATTTGTTGGTAATTTCTATTTCTTGATTGCTTGTAGCTTTTCGAGATTTATGCGCACTTTATATTGTTTAACAACAAATTCGAGAAAGCCAACTTTCTCTCGATAGAATTTGTATTTCTTTGACTTGAAATATAAGTTTCTTATATCTAGATATTTCAATACTTTGAAAACATAACTAATATGTTCTTTCAAGATTTTTGAGTAAATTATAATGTTGTTCAAGTATGCTATAACAAATCGATTCAAATATTGTTGTAGTATATTATTGATTATTTCTTGACACGTTGTCGAGACGTTCGTGAGCTCGAACAATATTATTGTGTATTTGTATAATTTATATTGTGTGCGAAAAGCTGTCTTTCACTTCTTCTCTATCTTTATTCTAATTTGATTGTACGCTTCTCGTAAATTCAGTTTAGTAAAATACTTTGCTTCGAATAGTCGATTCTGAAGCTTGCTAATATTGGATAGTAAATATCGATTCTTAATTGTAATATTGTTTAGCTTTCGATAATCGATATATAGACGAAGAGTTTTATTCTTCTTTGATACAAAGAGGATTGGATATTCTGTCTATAATTGAGATTTTCTAATAAATTCTTTCTTTTTGTTTTCTGCCAGATATTTACGAAGTACTTCGAGCTTCTTCTTGAATAGAGCATATATAAATTCAAATATAGACTGCTTGCTTGATTCAAGTCTGATTTTATAATTTTACAATTGATATTTAGAAAGAGTCTCTGTTGTTTTCTCTTCTTGAAACAGATGCTTCCAATTGTTGTATATTTGTAATACGTGTTTTAGCAATTTTTTTGTTGTATCAGATAGTTCAAGACTTCTAGAAGATTTGTAATTTTCTTTACTTATTTTGATTTTGTAATTGAGCTAATCTTTATCAATGTCTATCGAGTCGAATTTTGTTAGATTGTTTTTTTGCAAGAATGCAAACTTGCTACTTGCGATCGATTTTCGATTCAATCTTTTATCTATTATCGAACGTTGTCGATATGTAGATTGAATATAAATTACGTAATTATATTGCGCAAATCTAAGTACTCGTGTATTCTAGTCGACTTCTAGATTGTGCTGCTTTAATCAAGACATTTCTAGAACAATATTGTAAGTAGTTATTTCTACTATATTAAAGATTAGTTTCTTGTAGTGTTGCTAAATAGCTATCGATAGTAACTTCGTTTTTTTGTTTATTTTTTTATTCTTGTCGAGCAATAGATTTCTATCTACAATTACTAGATTGTATGTGTCAAGCTTCTTTTGAGTAGAGTATTCTTTTCTTTCAACAAAAGCTCTGACTATAAAATTACTTGTCGCACCAGAATCGATTATTGCAATAAGTCGACGACTATTAATCTTAACTGGTGTAATAAAATATCGTGCGTGTGCTGTTAAATTTAGTTGCTGCTGTTGGACTAACATATTGCATTCCTTTGATATACTTTTTATCAAGAAATTTGAACTTTTTCCTGTTTTTGTGCTGCAACTTCTGCTTCGAGCGCCTGCTTGCGCTGAGCTTTCTTTCTATACTAGATTAATAATTTTGACTTTCTAGAGAATCAGTTGACTTCTTCTTTGTCTTCTAGATAAGTCTAGCATAAGTTGTTATAGTATCTTGTTCAACTAAGTGTTGTATGTTTCTTTGCTTTCTCTATCTTCTTTCGAGATAGACTTATATTGCTTAGTTGTTGTTCGATTTTATCGAGAATTTCTTTTTCGATAGTGGCGTCGCTTTCTAGCGCTTTCTTACACTTATTTACAATTTGATTTATTCTTCTGTTTCTTGATAAGCTAGCTAAAGTGTCAAGATAATTCGTAATATTGTCTAGACATTCGTGAAAGTTCTTCTAGTTATATTTGTTGTCTAAGTTTGTTGCTAGATAAAAATATAGCGTTTCTGGTCGTTGTGCTTCTATAGTTTTATTGAGTATTTGATTGACTTTCTGCATAAATGCGAGTATCTTGTCTGATAATATTCTATCTAGAACTTTCTGTAATCGATCTGGATTTTCTATCAGATAGTAGTTGTTGTTCGATCTAGTCTCGAGAACGTTTGTTTCTGTGTCGATTTGCTCTCTGATATTGTTCTAGCTATCGAGTATTTCTTTTAATATAGTATTGATCTGTCGTGGAATTACCAAGTTCTTTGAACGACAATCTCGTGCGAAGTGGTTCGATTTGCCACATAAATAGCACGTTTTTGAATTCTTGTTATCTTGTTTTTCTCTTGAATTCTTCTCTTTGCGTTGCTGAATCGAATCCAACTCCATTGGTGCAGATCCACGATAGTCTGGATTGCTGTACTTCTTGAAGTAGTTTTTTTTAGCGTAATTTTCGATTGTTGATCCAAAAGAGATTCCTGCTCTTCTATAGAGTTGATTGTATCTTTTTTTTATATTTTGCTTGTACAGTCTATTGTTTACACTGATTGCTATTTCTATCAAGACTTGGATGCTGTCGATCTTTGCGCCGATGCGCATAAGTTTATTCTTGACGTTGTTCTTCAAGTCTCGCTTGAATATTGCTATTAGTGCAATACTATCCCAATTTGCAAGATTGGCGTATTTCTGGAATCTGGCGACGTAGTCTGCTGCTAAGATTTTCTGTTGCAAATGTTGTATAACTCGTTTCGCGATTTTTTTCTCGTTGAATATTTCGAATACTTGTCTTAGTTCTTTTTTGAAAATACTGAAACTGATAAAGATCTCCGAAGGGTCTGATTCGTTGTTGAGATACTTTCTTAGATTTGGTTTCAATCAATGCTGTGTTCTTTCTCTAAGAAAGATAGAAGCCAACAGAGTCTTTTTGTTAACTGAAACAAGATAGAACATAAACTAAGTCTCAACTTGCGTAATTCAATTCTCAAGTTCGATTCGATCTTCTATGTACTTGTCTGGAGTGTTGATCTTGATCTTTGATAATATCTTCTTGTTATTGTTGTTGCTATTGTTGTCGACATTTATTGGGGTAATCGCAGACTGTTTGTCTTTTGCTGTAGAGCTAGAGCTGTTGCTCGAGGTAGAAGCGCGTTGTCCTGATACAGACATTCTGAAGAGTGTTCAAAGTGTTACGCTGCTATCTAGACGACTAGAGTATTAAGGTAGATTGGTACTGTTGGAGAGATTTGTAGACGTCTTCAGGCAATGCAAGCAATTACTTGGTAACAAGAGTTTGCAACTTGTATCTATAATAGAGAATAACTTGATAGATAAGTTGAACACAATCTATAAGAGAGTTGTGTCTTAGAAAATCTATATACTAAAGAAGATTCTTCTTGCTCGCTATGCTTGCTGTTAAATATATCGAGCTGTAGAGTTTTGCTCGCTCTGCTCGCTGTCGAGTATGTCGAGCTTGCCCACTAGCGTGTCGAGTAATGCTCGCTTGTCAAATCGTCAAATATGCAGATAATTGTGCTCTATGCTACAGACTACTCTGTAGAATATATATCAGCTGTAACGAGCTAGGGTCGTAACATAGATCGATTTCAAAAAAGTAGAAAGCAATTTAAATTTCGATTTAATTTCTAATGTTAAAATTGTCGAATCGAGTCAATTCTAATAGTTGAAA
>JAABUL010003501.1_pt1 | contig 23195 bp, 23 predicted proteins | sample 5559151 | NCBI WGS metagenome assembly JAABUL01 (sample SAMN10711876, study PRJNA513368) | rock metagenome | isolation source: Antarctica rocks | place: Antarctica: Victoria Land, Pudding Butte sud | reverse complement strand
GCGATCGCTGATCGCTTCGATAGATCTGGGAGACGTCTAGCAGGAACAAAGCGAATCTTTGCATTATAAGCTCGCGATGAAGCAAGGTGTCTGCGAAGGGTTCTGTAATCGGAATATGACGCCGGTATCAGGAAGCAGTCTTCATCGATAAAATATGGCCAGGAGTGATTTCTTTGCCAACATTTAGCTTCATCCAATTCTGTGTCAATAGTGAATATTGGGTAGAATTACTGTGTCATGGATGTCGAAACGCCAAGCATGCTTAGCCAAGTGGCATCGATGATATCGAGAATTGCTTGACGTGATAGCAGTTGAGATCATGATTGCTGCTTGTGAATATGCTTCGACTGCTTGGAGATAAGTCCCGAGTGCTCGAGAATACGCTCCGAGTGCTCTGGCACACGCTCTGAGTGCTCTGGACCACGCTCCAAATACTCCGAAGCACACTTTATATTTTGCGACAACGCAACGATGCATTCTGAGGCATATGAATTGTGTAAAGTTGGTGACTTCTTTAGTGAAGAAGAGTCCTCCATTGTGCTTACACTCAATCATAATAGGAATGCCGCGCTCAACGCGTTCAAAAACTAGGAGGAAATAAGCCATTCCTCAGATCGTGATCTGCCAGGGTTCGGTTCTAACCGATCTTACTCAAGCAACCAGTTTCTGTTACGGCCATACAGTCAGGCAGGCCAGGTCAGGTTACATCTTCAGAACCCATGAGATACTGCCTGGGAAACTGCCGTTTTGGGACTCAAATGTGAGCGATTTCCCACGCCACCACCCTTGCTGATGGCATTGTCAAATTCCATGTCGTCGAGATGCTTTTTCGAACGCATAGAGGCAGTTCTTCTAGTATCCAGATGTAATAGATAGCATTGCGCCCGTCAAGTCGTAATTACTGTGGTTTTTTGACTCAATAAGGCCCGAGGCACCTATTACCCCAGGAGCGCTACTATCAAGGGAAACTACCAGAGTATACCTGTTATATGGTGTAAAAACAGGTACCTCCCTGGAGGAGGGTGCGAGAATGGGGATGAACATTACCGAAAAGGGGGGGTGGGTAGACGGGTTTTCTATCTGTTTGTACTTTAGGCCGGCTTCTGATAGCAATCCAACATCCGAGTACCAGTTGAGAGTGGGAAATATTGCCAAGCTTCAATCATCATAGTCATGCTTCATTCGTTACAATTGCAGGTCCACGATACTGTAGTGGATTTCGGAGGATACTTTAGCAAGCACAAACAGCGTTGATCAGAGATGTGAGAATAATAAGTGATGTCCAAAGACGTGAGCGACCTTATCGATAAGACTTCTTGGCAGACACGAGAACGCGATAGTTTCGACTTGTGTGGTGCAAAGCTTCTTGACTTTTGGTCGGAGCTCGAAAACATGTTGGTAACGTATGCGCTTACCCTCTGCCTCATGCACTCTGCTAATTCAATCCTGCTTCACAGATGCTATAGCTCGTCCAGACCACCCGTAGCACCTCAGGCTGCACCTCCATCAATCATGCTTCGCGAGTCATATCAACGACGTGCACGGCCCCAGGTTTGGATGCCAGATCGCTCATGACTACCTGAAACCGGCCTCCCTTTGAGATACTCCACGCAAGCCCTCTAGTCAAGCATCCGTTTCCAGCAAAGTTCGACCGCGGTGTTTGCGACTTCCATGTCTGATCAAACAGAGCTCAACCTGCGACCATTGAAGGTTCCCCCCTTAACAAACTTCAGCCCTGATTATCTGACTTCTTTCCGTTTCACATACAATCGAATTGTCCTCGAGCCCATGCGAAAGTAGCTCGGAGGATGTCGACTGGGCCTCCATCACCTCGACTGTTCCAAGTCTACCATCGTCAAGGAGTTGTCGAGGAGGCTACTGGTGTACATTTCGTATGCCAATCTCCTCGGGAAGGGAGCCCTGGGAGGATAGTACCCACGGCCAGCGACGAGAGAAGCGCGCCCATTAATTTCAACGAGCATAAGCGGGTCGAGAAGCACAACCCCTTCACGCCATTTACCAAGAAACCCGCCGCCATTCGAACAGACCCGGTGGGGACTCCAAGCGCATATCGATCTCCTCTTCCTCAATACTCTCCTGCGTCGAATGGTAGACAATTTATCTTTAGATCAGCCGGAGAAGTGCGGCAGCAACATTACAGCGATCACGATTCAAATCCTGGGAAGCTTCAGCTCTTTGACCACACACGCTCCGTTGCTGAAGGTGCATTTGGTACCTCCCAGACCCTCAGCAGGATATATCAGCATTCGTCAACGAAACAAGGCGGGGCGGTAGGTTACTCTGAGATTCTTGAGAAGCATACTCTTGTTCCGCCGGGAGATCAGAGTCTCACCCCTAGATTGAATGCAGCGCCCTTTTCTGACGCTATCTTGGCCCGAACGACAGCCGAGCTGAGACAGGTCTCTACGCCGGTAAAACGTGGCAGACCTAGGAAGCCACAACTTCCTCGCCCGGGTGACAAGGACTTTGTTGGTCCTTTGAATCGTCGGGGTAGGAAATCAAGCGGAGATTTTATACCCGAAACTGGAGATACGGCGAAGACAGCGAGAAATGCCAGCAATCGAAATCTTCAACATCTGGGAGAGTTCCCCACCCTAACCAATGGTACGAAAGCAAAGCACGGCTCGTTGGGATGTTCACATAATGTCTATACCTCGGAACCACTACTCGCTGCCGTTCCGGTTCTCGTACAGTTGGCGGGTGGTGATGATGCACCACGAAAGCTGCAAATACGGTATCGAGCTCCCAATTTGGGAACGAGCACGTCAGTGCACAATCCCCATTGCACGCTTGAGGTGAATTGTGAAGGAATGAGTCGCCGAAGAGCCAATGCGCTCATTGCGCTCTTTGAGGAGTTGGTGTATCCCTTTATCCAATCCCTTACAAGTCACTACCGTGGCTTTCACGCCGATGAAGACTTACAAACCATGGGACTTGATGTAAGTTGGCTCTTAGAGCCTTGAATGTGGGCGACGCGAAGTCTCGAGGCTAAGCTCTGCTAGGTCGCGCTTGAGATGCTGAAGGTAACCCTTCCGGATCTGATTCGTGTGCGGCGCGACCCGACCAGTCACCAGCGAACTGTGATCAGGAGATTCGTGAAAGAACTTTTCTGCCGCAAAATCCAGGGATTTTCCAAAGAATCTGGCTCCGTACCTCCAACTCCCCGAGATTTTAGCTGTCTCCACCTCTTCAAAGCTGAGGAAACTCCCTTCTACGACCTCACGCACGATGGCGTCGGAGGACACAGCGGACCCTCCCATTCGGGTGACGTCTCCTTTGCCGATAATCCAGATGTAAGCCCATCTTTCGGTAGGCTGCAACAAAAGCTTGAGCCTCCTGCGACATCTGTAGCGCCAACAGAGAGCCTTGCGACCGGGCACCCAGGAAACCTGGAACTGTTCGGTTCAGAGAGTTTACGGTATGACAAAGGTATTGTTGGTACGCAAAGAAGGGGTCCGACCCGCACTGGCTCTATCGATGCAGAATCTTCAAATCAGTTGATGGCGGGAACACCAACAGCTCTCAAGAAGGAGGTGAAGAAGCCTCTCGAAAAATTAAAGAATTCTTCTATAGAGGTGTTCGACATCGACGGCAATGAGATGATTGTGGACGTAGGTGCAGAGGACTCCGCAAGTGAGATGTCACGCGATCTTCGTGACATTCGTACACCTTCTCACCCACATGTGAATGCTAGCGCTATGCATGAGGGTGGACCAAATTCATCAATAAGACAAACACAACAGGCAAAATCATTGGCCAACTCCTTTCGACCATTCCAGGCAAGAAAATCAGCACAAAGATCCGCCAATAATTTACGACCGGCGCCGATATTAGATGACCACCGAAGCTCTCTGGAAGCTTGTTCCGATGCTACAAGAGACTCTCGTCAATATTCGGCTCGCCAAGAATCACTGGAAGCAACTCACAAGTCATCTGCAATGATAGTTCGGCCGCAAGAGAGCCCTGCACTGTTCACCAAACGGGGACCAGCTGCCACAACGAATCTGCAAAGACTGCGTATAAGCTCCTCGGTACACGAAGCCCCACCACAACAAGCTTATCCTATAGCTACGAGTACAACGTTAGAACAGTCTATAAAGGATGGTACTCGGCCACTGAATGGCGTGTCAGAGCCTGGCCGGATCCTAGGATTATCACCTGCTACAAACCTTCGAGTAGCCACTCTCGAGCCCTCCACCGTATCAGTGAGAGCAGCTCCTAAGGTTGATTCTGCGGGATATCCAGCAACCCTCGGCAACCATCTTGCAGCCAATTTTTATCCTGACACGGTCTTTCCTAAGACGACAGCCAGCAAAGACAAGCCGATCTTCGACTCCTCCCTCGAACTAGTATCTGCGAGCTTAGGTTCTACCTGCGGCACTGTCCCATACCCGTACAAACCTGACAGCAAGCTGAGGGCTAAGCCTAAGGAAAATGACCTTGCGATCAAGCACGTCGACTTTTCGAATCTCGAGAGCCAAGCCCTACTTGCTACTATTCAAGAATTCCATGGGGTTTTAAATGACGAAGAATGTCCCGAGACTGTTGGCGAGAAACTTCGAAGGATGGTCAGAAATCGCAATGACAACGATCTCGACGCTATTTCTCGTCTTGCACATTCCAAGCCGGAATTTGTATCAACAAGGAAGCGTAAAGCGATTCGAAAATTTCTGACGCGGGCAAGGACCACGACAACAGCGACACCCTCCATAGTGCGAGTCGAGAAAGGAATAAGAGAGCCTGATGTTGACCCTAACATCTCATTATTGTTGAGACACCGCGAACTAGGCTTTGAGACAAAAGGTCGACGGACGCAACAGGAAATACGATACTCGGCCATCGAAAACGTCGCTCCCGTAAGATGTTGGAAAGGAGCATCAGGGGATATTGTTGCGGCTGCTTGGAGCCCAGATTCTCAGACGTATGCAGTAGGTGCTACAGCTACCGCGAATGCGGAGGATCTTCAATATAATCGTCCCAACAACTTCCTATACGGCGACATTATCCACAACACTCTGTGTGAGCTACCGGACCATCGAGTTCCACGGCCTAGGCCAGATACAATCGCTAGCGGACCGAATTCGACGGATGCTGTATATGACGCATGTGATCCAATGGTCTACAGAAGCGTTACAGCCATCCAATTCTCACCACAAGGAGGTGAGCTCTACTCGGCAAGCCATGATGGTACGGTCAAGGTGTGGGATATTGAGCAAGGGAAGCAAGTCTGCACTGAAACCCTTGTACACAATGGACATGTCGCGGCCTTGGAAGCTTCGGCACGACTCCCACGAACGTTCGCTACCGCCTCGCACACCGTCGAGAACCCAATCAGAGTCTACTCACATGACGGGTCTGACTATAGTCACAACTATATAAGTCTCGAATCGTATCGATCACGTCTGAAGCCGCAACACGAGATCTACCCAGAATGTCTCCGATGGGGATTGACCCCGTTCACGGAACACCTCCTTCTGGTTGGATTTACTCGGTGGGGAGACTTACCCGACTACGATCCCGCTCGAGAGGGCGACCTCTGCCTCTGGGATGTCAGCACCGGGGAGAAGCTTAAAGCTACCCCATCGGCCCAAAATATCTATACTGCGGCTTTCCACCCATTCCTTGACGCCTTTTCGACCGGGGGAGCCCCGGGACTAAGATTGACACACCAATACACAACTCGAAGCGTCGTGCGTACATGGGATCGTCGCAATGGCAGCTCGCGATCCATGTTCGAATACGAATGTCCTGCACTAGATATGCAGGACTTGGTCTTCCACCCTCGAGACCCGAACGTTCTAGCAGTGGGATGCACCGACGGATCGATCTACGTATGGGACGCCCGAAATCCAGATCACGTACTCCACCACTTTGAGCATGGTGAGCCAATAGCTGATTGGGATCACAAATATGGCGCTCCGCCAATGAGTCGGGAACAGGGAGACGCAGGAGTCAACATGACTTTATGGGGCGTTGGCAAGCATCGTCTCTACACCGGCGCGACAGATGGAGTAGTCAAGTGCTGGGATACTAGTCGAGCACCTGAAGACGCATTCATCCGCGACGTTGCTCAGCTGCAGGCGGGCATCTCGTGCGGCTCCTTCTCCCCAGACTACGTGTCGTTACTTGTCGGTGACTCGAGTGGGGGTGTACATGTACTCTCATCCGATCCCGGTGGCGCAGGAGCCCAACAAGTCGGCCCGAAAGTAGGGCCACAGGCAATTCAATACCACCCAGCCGTACGAAACGAGTCGCCACCAGCCGTCACCCTACCAGGGCTTGGGCCTGGGCAACTTGCTGCCCGCGAGCTGATCGAAACCGGACAAGTCGTCATGGATTTTGAATTCGGCGTTGGGCAGGGGCCAGCTTACGCAGGGCCTTACGCAGCGTATGCGCGGGAGGACGGAGCGCCAGGCACCGCACGTCTCCACCAGGATATCGAAAAGCAACAGCCTGTGTCAAGTATGGGCCGAGTCCGGGAGAATGCGGCCGCTCGCAACATCAGAAACACGATTGCTGGGCGTCGTGAAGAATTAGTTAGAGGTACGCAGAACTCGAACATTGTCGACTTGACAAGCGATACGGAAGACGTGGTGCTTGACGGTAGCGGTCTAAAGCTGGATCCAGCGCCGTGTGTTCTGGACGAAGACGACATGGAGGACGACCATTGGTTTCCGCGCATGGACACGGAGCTCTTCTCCCTGTTGGAGTAGAGGGACGCTGGAGGGCCGTATGTTCCACGTCGCGCAACATGTTGAGATACCCAGCCTTCGGCATGTAGTGCCATGTGTGTAGCTTCACAACTGTGGGAAATTGAATGTCACGATCCTGGCCGAGTTGTCCTAGTTGATACATCTTATGCCCTGCTCTCATGGCGCAGGTTCTACTGAAGAACTTTGGCTTCGTCACCGTCACTATGCAGAAACCATGACGAGTCGCGAATTTTGAAGACCGCTTGGGCGATCATAGCTCATGGACCCTTTCGTCCTTGATGTGAAGAATATCATGCTCGATGTACAGTCTGGTCAGGAAGAAACGTTCAGAATCCCACACTCCAGAAGGCACGACGAGATCTATTTGCCATCGCTGAGAACATGGATGGTGAAAAGAATGTCCAAGACGGAGCAGTTGTCCCTGTTCTTTGCTCGGGAATGTAGAAGTAAAGGAACAATGTTGCCTCAGTAGTCAGACCTTATGCTCACTTATTATTTCGCATGACTATGTACCGTATCACGTGCAACTGCTGAATCCAACAAGGTGCTAACTACATACAGTAAGATGGCAGAACTTTTTTTTTCGTATAAGGTTTGAGGGCGAAATCTCGAAAACCCATTAGAATCAAAAAATGAAAAAAACTTTTTTGCTTTGATGCTAGCACGCGTGTACAACATACTATTAGTAATTATCTTGATTATAGATAATTAAAACTTATTAAAATCTAGCAACGAGTATAGTTTAATTAATATAAAATGTAGTAATTAAGACTGTATCGCATAACAAATGTAACGTTGAAATTTATTTTTTCAATTTTGACAGGTTTTCGAGGTGTCGTCCTCAGACTCCATAGAAATATTATTGTACGAGTGCGACGCTTAATAATGCGATATTTATATCGCGACGCATAGAAAGATGCGACACTTAATGATGCGACACTTAAAGTCGGGACGCATTAAATGGAGCGTCGCATTGTCAAGCGCCGCACTGCTACAATAATCTTTCTATATGGTCTGAATACTGAGGCAAGGAACAATGCTGGCTAAAGCCAACGGCGATGCGCTGCCCAGCCACAGTTTCACATGCTCGGAAATCCAGTCGATCGATCAGAGCCAGGTAAGGATCTGCCGGCGGAAAGCCACGTGCGGCATGACTTCGGCGATTCCGGAGCCGAGGTTCAATCTCTTGCGTTCAGACTTCACTTCAGAGAACGGGGCGTCTCCTCGACCTTCATCGCCCACCCACTCATCACAAGACGGAGAACAGTCGCTCCACTCGATGCTTCCTTCAGATCCCCTTCTCAACAGTGACTTCTCAATCTCCACTTTGATACCAAAGTGTGCCTCATGGTCGATTGTTGGAACTTCAAGATCATCAACGAAGGTACAGCTGTCTAAGAAGTAACACATGTTATAACCCGCCCTTCAGACCTACCCGAGCCAAGCTCGGACACCCATCTTCATTGTTCTGGACAAGCTGTTGCCTTCGACTTCCATTGGTGGTACATCATGGCCTTTCTTGAGCGTGCGAAAGAATTACATGCTCCACCTCCTGTCGGGTCACCCTACTCAGTACCTATACCAAACTCCGAACAACCAGGTCGAAGCGCAGTCTACCGGCATTGGAGATGTCAGAATGAGCTTCTTGAAACACTTGACCCAGAGGTAAGTGGACCAGCGGACAGAAGAGCAGCGCTATACGAAGAACGCAGAATTGATGTACAATACTAGATAAGCACTGTGCACCATATGTTTGAAGATTCAGGTAAAAGAGCGTTCACATAGGCTTCGTCTGCATATTAACGACCTGCAGCGGACCGCCATGCTACAAGGAAATGTCTCGGCTTCCGGCCTTACGATTCCGCGCGAAAGGCTTGGGGGCCGTACCAATGGTTGAGTTACGAAACCGTGCAGGAGAGACGGGCCAACCTTGGTGCTGGCATAGTCGAGGCGAACAGACAAGTTGGTGTTACGCAGCGCAAGTACGGTGTAGGGCTTTGGTGCCAGAACAGGCCGGAATGGCAATTGACAGGTAGGGTGTTTGTCTTTTTGGCGTTTGAGAAGTACAGCTGATGAACATGCAGATCTGGCATGCATGTCCCAAGCTCTCTATACCGTCTCCTTGTACGATACATTAGGACCCTCCGCAGTCGAGTACATCATCAATCACGCGCAACTATCCTGCATCGCAGTCTCACTACCGCATATACCTACTGTCCTGAAATTGAAGCCAAGACTACCCTCTCTGAAGATCATCATATCTCTAGACCCCCTCGAAGACGGAGATAGACCTGGTCACTCCAAGTATGATGTGCTTGCAGCTATGGCGTCCGACATGGAGGTCCGAATATACTCAATGCAGCAGATTGAGGCGTTAGGCAAGTCGTTGGGAAGTCCCGTCTATCATGTCCCGCGCCCTTCAGATATCATCACCATAAACTACACCTCCGGCACAGCCGGCCCGCCTAAGGGTGTTGTTCTCACCCACTATGCGGCTGTAGCAGCGACTGGAAGTGCCTTGACCCTCATGCCCGGTGGTCCCTCCGACGTCTACTGCTCGTATCTTCCTCTAGCTCATATCTTCGAACGCCTAAGCCAGCATGGAGCCCTATGGGTAGGCGCTGCCATTGGCTACTTCCATGGGGATATCCTTGCTTTGGTGGATGATTTGAAATTACTCCGACCTACGGGCTTCATCTCCGTACCACGACTTTACAATCGCTTCGGTGGCGCTGTCCGTGCAGCTACAACCGCTCAACCTGGGGTTAAGGGCGCTTTGGCGCGGCACATTGTGTCTACCAAGACAGCAGCACTCCAACATCCAGACTCGCCCGATGCAACGAACAAGCATGCCATCTATGATCGCATATGGGGACGTAAAGTTGCGTCAGCGTTGGGCCTTGATAGAGCGCGTACTATGGTCTCCGGCTCCGCACCCCTTGATCCGAGCCTCCAAACGTTCCTCCGTGTTGTCTTCGGCAATCGGCTTGCGCAAGGTTATGGGCTTACAGAAACGTATGCTTGCGGTCTTGTGCAGATAGAGGGTGACCTATCGGTAGGGACTTGCGGGGCTGTGATGCCCTCGAATGAGATCTGTTTGGCCAACATGCCGGACGTGGAATATCTTGTCACGGACCAGCCTCAACCTCGCGGTGAGCTACTCCTTCGGGGACCCACCCTGTTCTCCGGCTATTACAAGAACAAGGAAGAGACGGAGAAGTGCATGCTCCCGGATGGATGGTTTCGCACAGGCGATATCGCTACCGTGGACAGCAGAGGGCGTTTCAAGATCATTGATCGCGTCAAGAATGTACTCAAGCTCGCACAGGGAGAATACATCTCACCCGAACGCATCGAAAACGTCTATCTTTCGCATCTCAACTTCCTCGCGCAAGCCTACGTTCACGGTGACTCGGTACAAACGTTTCTGGTGGCCCTCTTCGGCGTGATGCCAGAGATGTTTGCACCATTTGCGAGCAAGGTCTTGGGAAGAACCATCGCCGCAACGGACTTGCAGGCTGTAGCAGCTGCGTGTAAGAATGCCAAGGTCAGAGCAGCAGTGGTCAAAGAGATGGACAAAGTGGGCAAGAAGAACAATTTCGCCGGTTACGAGCGGGTGAGGAATTGCTACCTTTACCTCGAACCGTTTACAATCGACAACGAGCTCCTTACACCTACGTAAGTCATGTGCTCCTATACTGGGCTCGCAGCGCGTCACTGACATATCCCCTTTCAGGCTCAAGCTTAAGCGGCCGCAAACGGCGAAGAAATTCCGTGGTGAACTGGACGAGCTGTACGCCGAATCAATGGTGGCAGAAGAGCAGGCGAACAAGAAGGTCAACGCGAGGTTGTAGTATAAGAAGTACACGAAGTTGGTACAACGGAACCGGTTGTAGAGAAGGGCATTGGGCTTGTATATAGCAGGAACAGAAATGCTCGATGACTGGTAATTGTGGTTCGTTCATGGTCAGCCAAAGAATATAGAAGGAAAGCCTCTATGAGCACCACTAGGCCCCTGATTAGGAGGTAATCCCCTTTTCTTCGAAACTTCATCCACGAGCCACTTACTTTAGTCCTTCTTAAGTTGAATTACAATGGTCGTGCGCATGCATGCATTGTTTCTTGTATGTGTCGCCGACCACAGGCATGCTCCTTCCCTTCCCGAGCAAGTGTCAAAACGTTGCTTCTTACACAGATCTCATCCTTCTGTGTATGACTCCTTCCGTCAACTCCCCCGGTTTCCTTCGCTCATAAAAAACAATTTGGACCCGTCGCCCTTTGACTCCTCGACCCCTCGACCATCATTAGTAAAAGCCTCTGCCAGGACAATACTCATCAACACTCATCAACAAACAGCATCCCTCACAACTTTTGATTACGCAGCTCTTCACTCTACATCGACCATTTATCACGTCGACCGAACAAGCACTTTTTGCAGCCATGCTCCCTGTTATTTTCCCCCTGCGTGCTGTGCAGGTAGCTCTGGCTCTGGCCTTGCTCGCCCTGACTAGCTATCGTAAGTTCGTCCTCGTCTCCTGGAGAATGTCGCGGTTTGCTATGGGCTCAGAAACAACTCGCTGCTGTCCCTGAAGTCATTGTTGCCCTTGTCCTCTTCCGCGTGAGTCCTTCAGTATGGTGAAAGCGTAGCAACTATTCACCAACGATGTACCAGAGGAAGATCCGAGAGCTACAATCCTACAAGCTCTAGCTTGAGCAGGGGAAAGACGTGGGAAGCCTTTGCTGACCATTCCGGCAAATAGTCATCCACTGGTACCGCTTCAGTTCCTTCTGGAGATCTTCACCTTCCGAAGTCAACCTTCTGCTCTTTTGCACCATTTGGACGCTGTTGCTCACGCCACTACTCTTCGTGGCCGCTCTCAAGGTTCAGCGTAGATGGATCATTCCTAGTTGCGAGGCCTTGACAATGCTCTTCTGGTTCGCGGCGTTCACCGTGCTGGCTGTTTTCCACCATAGACTACTGATGTGTTATGGGCGCATCTGTCACGTCATGGTTGCGACAATCGTATTGGGAGCGGTGGAGTGGTGAGTCTTCCAGTGTCCAAAGCAGGCATCTCTTTGCTGTCAACGAAGCACGCGCTGACCATTCTGGGCTTCTAGGCTATTCTTTCTGGTCACGACGGTTCTGGCTCTGAGAGGCCTGCAGCGAACCGGCAATCCGACCACAGGCCCTGACAACAAGGATCACGAGATGAACCCAAAGGGCACCGCTGCGGTTTGAGCAGCAGCGTCATGTCAGATCGAGATAGGGTCTTGAGTAACATGCGGGGCAGCAGATTCGATGGTTGTTCCTATCAGATGGATGCGAGGGCCTATGACTTCGATTGGCAGAAGGCTGAGGAGTTTGGCGTGCGTGAGCGCCAGGAGTAGTCAAGCGTGCTGAGATAGCGACTACTAGGCAGTCTGCTTTCAGAGATGCATGCCAAACTGGACGTTGATCGTGGCTCTACCAGTGATATCTTGCCGTGAATTGCCTATTGAAGATTGCTGACCCAGTGACCCATTACCTCTTTGATCCTTCCGAGGTCCTCCCACTTCTGCCCTGTTTCTGGCCCTCACCCGATCTGGCACTAGGATCTCCTAGCTTCCCAGCGCCGCCAAAACCACCGTGATCGACCGATGATAGCTTCTGTATTCGTCGAGGGATGCCCTGTTGATCACAAGAGTATCGCAGGCCATCATTCACGTGTCCGGCCTAAGGCATGCAACCCCAAGGAATGTCCATGGTTCGCAACCTCTCTACAAACACGACAACCTCCCAAAACGCTTCTCAAGTACATCCTCCTGCCGAGCGATAGCATATGCTGGTCGACTTCCACAGTTTACAAACATGGCAATAACCGCTCAGCGCAAGACCGCCGACGCGCTCGTGGACGCCTTCAACTCCATGTCCATTCCTGACATTATTGCCCTGCGCAACCCCGGCTGCAAACGAACCATTCTTCCCTACTCCCTCCGGTACCCCCCTCAGTCCAACGAGACCTATCGATCGCAGCTCCAGTCCATCATTCCTGCCTTCCGAAATTTCAGTCTTACGGTGTATGAGATCATCGAAGATGTCCAGCAGAGGAAAATTATCATGCACCTAAAAGCGAGGGCGGATACGGCGGCTGGCGAATACTTGAATGAGTACATGTGGATCTTGAAGTTTGATGAGGAGGGTATGATCGAGGATCAGAAAGAGTATGTCGACGTGGGGGTCAATCGGGACTTCTTCCCGAAGCTGCAAAAGGCGTTGATGGGCATGAATGAAGGAGAGGAACCGAACGGCACCGAAGGCAAAGATGTTAAAGATATCACCCTTCCGGGTCCATAAAGTGGGTGGGGTGCTCGACTCAACGAATATGGCAAACCAATTTTCGCCCGTCGGCCGCATCACTACGGGGCTCCTGCATGGTTTCTCGGAGCCCCAACCTGACCATTGAGATGCCAGCAGCACATCGAACATCGCCAGAGGATACCTTAGCCATGCCCACGACTACAAAGGGAGGTAGAGTCGGGCGTGGGATCAACTACGACATTCGACAACAGTACATACATTGCCAAAGCACATATTGGTATCCCAGATCCGCATACATCTCGTACCAAGTCATGGCGCTCTCTCGCCTCTACAATTACTGTACTATTGTCAACCCACAGACATCTCCATACACAAATTACTAGCCGGTCCGGTCATTGCTTGATTGCATTTCCGGAGAGGGGTTCTAGTCGTTGTAATCTGTGTATCTTGAGGTGTGTTCACACATTGCAAAGCATGGTCCTGTACTTTTCCAACGGCATTTTTTTAGCCGACTCGACCAACTTCCAAGCATATCATGCATTGCTCTCGTTGATCCCGGAATTTTATAGATGACATCTTTTTCTCCGTGCAATAATCGTCCATCTGGCTCAATCTCAATTGTCGACCATTCAAGCTCCCTCGGTATAAATCGGGCATTTCTTCGTTTCGTATTTACTCTGGCATGTTATAGTGCTTCTCTTTTTTACCCGGGAAGATCTCTTCTCTTCTCTATTGAATCCCCACGCGTGCACGTCAAAGGCCAGCCCGTCGTGGCCATGCTGTTCCAGGGCGGTTCCACCAAGATACGAGGGTTGTCAGATACTGAGCCTAGACAGCCACCCTTGCTCTCTCCCCCTCATCATATATCGCTTCGAGACCTGAATTTTCATTTGTTCATCATACCGTAGAGGTGTCCCGCACCATCGACTCGCTGTTTCCCCGCTCCGCCTTCAGTACCACTCCGAACCAAGTCGGACCAACCTCCTCGGCGCGGACGTATCCCCGTTCCTATCACGTTGCTGCCCACCCCGGAGCTCAACATTATTCTCCCGACGGACCCGAAGCCATGGTGGCGGCAAGGCGGCTGTCGAGGCCCAAGAATGCCATCGTGAAGAGCAGTATTGACATCTCACTGGCGGGAGTGAGGACCGAGATATCGATGAGATTTCGACAGACACGGAGGAAACCTCGATATGGCTTAGCGATGCGCGAACGGGATCCCACTCGTACCATGGAGTCAGGTACTCGCGGATGGACCGAAATGCAACACAAGCATGTGGCCTGTGCACGTGGCGTAATGTGGCTGTGACCCCGCATGCCTCGGCTGCCGGTGGCACCCGTTGGCCGTCGCGAATCAACCGAACGTACCAGGACGGGTTGATTCGGCTTCTGCTGCATCACCCGAAGGTGTTCTCCAAGACCAGAGTGTCGTACTTCGGAGAAGAGCAAGCTTGCGCCCTTCTACATCTAGCCTGCATCATAGCCACCAATGGAACCCCCACGACTGTCGCGTGCCACTGCCAGCCCCAGGGGTCGCCGAGTCGCAATATGGCGCCATCCCGCTGTACGATGACGATTGCGGGCACTGGTTGCTGGGCGCTCCCAGAAAGAAAAGATTGAGCTCAGTTCGAGGCTAATGAGGTGTTCTTGATTACATTTACAGTCGAGTTGTGATGGTCAGCCTCTTGCTTTGTACGACGTGATTCTGAGAGACACCTGGACTACATACTCGACCTATTGAAGGACACACTTGGCTATCGCTCCTACCACGTCGCTATCCAGCTCTCCACTCACCCTCAACAATGGCGGAAGAAGCACCCCAGCACAAGTTCGAGACGCTGCAATTGCATGCCGGGTAAGCCATCTCGCATGCATGCCCCCTTCTATATCGCAGCGCCTATCCTGTCGAGTGCAAATATTGACTTTCAGCATCCAGTCAAGAGCCAGATTCAGCGACGAACGCTCGTGCCTTGCCAATCTACGCAACGACTGTACGCTCTGCCCGTCACGGGGAAACTCCCTCCCCGGAACCAATGCCCTCTGATTCGCAATACAGAGCTTTGTTTTTAATGACTCCGCCCACGGCGCTCGTCTTTTCGGCCTCAAGGAATTTGGTAACATCTACAGCCGGATCATGAACGTACAACTCCCTCCTTGTCATTTCTCGCTTGCCTCCACACTTCGACCATGTCACCGTGTCACCATGTCGCTGACTCTCCAACCATTCAGCCCACGGTCGACGCCTTCGAAAAGCGCATCGCCGCCCTTGAAGGTGGTGTCGCCGCCGTCGCCGCCTCTTCCGGCCAGTCCGCTCAATTCATGACCATCGCTGCCCTCGCCCACGCCGGCGATAACATCGTATCAAGCTCGAACCTCTACGGCGGCACCTATAACCAATTCAAAGTCATGTTCCCCCGCCTCGGCATCAACTGCCGCTTCGTCACGAACGACGCCGACCCCTCTGCTTTCGAGAAAGTCATCGACGACAAGACCAAATGCGTATACCTAGAGAGCATTGGCAACCCACGCTACAATGTCCCCGATTTCGAAGCGGTAGTGAAGGTAGCACATGCTAAAGGCGTCCCCGTCGTGGTCGACAACACCTTCGGCGCAGGCGGCTACTTCTGCCGCCCCTTCGACCACGGCGCCGACATCATCGTGCACTCCGCCACCAAATGGATCGGCGGCCACGGCACCACCATCGGCGGCGTCGTCGTCGACAGCGGCAACTTCGACTGGGGCGCCAACGCCGCGCGCTTCCCGCAGATGGTCGAGCCGAGCGACGGCTACCATGGCCTGAAATTCTGGGAGACATTCGGCAAGCTCACCTTCGCGATTCGCGTCCGAGTGGAGATCCTGCGCGATCTAGGCTCGGCGCTGAACCCCTTCGCGGCGCAGCAGTTGATGCTGGGGGTGGAGACCTTGTCGCTGCGCTGTGAGCGCCACGCCACCAACGCGCTGGCGCTCGCCAAGTGGCTGGAGAAACACGACCACGTCGCGTGGGTGAGTTACCCGGGGCTGGAATCGCACCAGAGCCACGCGCTGGCGAAGAAATACCTCCCGCGCGGCTTCGGCGGCGTGCTGAGTTTCGGCGTCAAGGGTGGGGAGCAGGCAGGGCAGCAGGTCGTGGATGGGTTCAAGCTGATCAGCAATCTGGCGAATGTGGGGGATTCGAAGACGCTGGCGATACACCCCTGGACGACGACGCATGCGCAGCTGAGCGATGATGAGAAGAGGGGGTCTGGGGTGACGGAGGATTTGATCAGGATCAGTGTGGGCACGGAACATATTGATGATATCATTGCGGATTTTGAGCAGAGCTTCAAGGCGAGTGAGGCGGCGAAGAAGGATGCGAAGGGGAAGGAGAAGAATATGGTGGTGGGGAGTAATGGCGGGGAGAGGCAGGATGCGGCGCTGAGCGGCGCGACGTGAAGAGCTTGAGAGGGGTCTGATGTCGAAAGGGAGGGAGGGAGGATGATACCAAAAGTCTACATAGGGTTGGGTGAGGAGGAATGCACGTCACGATACTCGATGATATCTACGCTGGCTTCCAGATACGTTCCAATCATGAAAAGTTACAACTTTCCCGTCTTGCAGAATGCCGCTGCGCCCAGAGCACTGTCCTTGCCATCATGTGCCCTGAGTGTGCTGACTCACCGACTGCAGTCATCGCAAAGTGATAGAGCATGTTGTTCTCATGGTGGATGCGTCCGCTTTACTCGTGATGTCCGATGGCGGCCAGAAAACTTACTCAATTTATATATCCCAAGCGCCGGCACAGTACTCCGTTCGACCGCGTGTCAGGCACTCTCTCCGCCTTCTCCGAAGGAATCGTCAATCCGCCGATCAGCGAAAACGAACCCATTGCCAAAGGAAAAATTCGTAAGGTTGAATCACATGTCAGGCAGTACACCCGACAAGAAAAATGCAAAGGCAAAGAAGTAGGAGAATGCATTCAGGCTCTATCAAGGGATATCTACCACCACCGGTCTTGGATGGGATAGACGATGATTTTTGTGAAGAGTGAGGCGACGTTACAGGGAGCATAACCAACATCGCAGGGGGAAGATTTATTGTGTAGATGCGCTCATAGCATGGGGATATTTAGTGTAAAGATTGTACACGCGAGATCCTTGTTTCGGTCTCGTTCGCTAGGTCCGTGGGCTGGCCGGACGACGTCGAGGATCAGCCACTCCATAAGTGGATTGCGTCTTGATAAAGACCGGGTGAGATGGCGGAGGGTCGGGAGGTCAAGGGAAGGCTGGCACCTATGCTATGCTGGAGGTCGACCCCCTGTGGATGATTAGATTGTCCTTGCTAGTATCTGGGCCACGACCCCTCGTGTAGAAGATCATTCTGGCAACGGCTGATCCTAATAATAAGAGAAGTAGAACTCACTATGGGTTATTCTCGGCAATTGGTAGTGTTAGTGAGCATCGAGAGGACAGGAACGAGAAGAAAGTCAGAATCCGGAGTGGTGAGATGACGTGTGGCGAAATCAGATGAACGTGCGTCAGCGGCCAAAGCAATTCTTGCTTGAGTTCCCCCCTTAGACCACTGACCCACTGATACATATTACCCCTATATGATCTTAGCCCGTATACTATCTCGTTTCCTGCAGCTCCTCCCTCCGATCACTATCGTCCAATTCGGCCTTGTACGTTCTCGACAATTTCTTCTTCGTCGACAGACCGTGTGCCGGATGCCTGGGGAGCTGCCCCTTGCCGGCTTTCGCAGGCGGATACCGTCGCATCTCGAGGTCCTGCATTCTCATCTCGAGGTTTTGCCTCGTCATCTCGGCAGTGATCTTTGACATCTCCTTCCTCAGATTATGGACGTGCGTTCGATAGCACGCAATTACGAACAAAGTGAAGTGGAGTGGTCTGTTCGTATAGTCGTCAGCATCGAATTACTCTCATTGCTTAATAGAAGACGAAATCATCGAGTGATAAAGGAACTGTGTCTCGATTTGCATACATCGTTACGAATCCACACGAATAGCCTACTAATTCTAGCTGCTGTATAATATCCGCTTCTGCTACACATCTAGCCCATTGAAAACCCGACTGGCAGGTCGACTCCTCAACGAAGTTGTTGAATGTTGTGAACGCGCTCAGCATAAAACCAATAGTGAGGCAGACCGTGAGGGTCAGAAAGGACAGCATATCTCCTGCAACGTAGTAGCCAGGATGTAGGGGAGGCCCGGCGATGAATTGGAAGAAAAAGAAAGCGGACGTTGCGACCGAGAGGGATACCTGTATTCGACAGACCCGGCGTTAGTGACCGCGACTGGGACGGAAGGGGAAAGAGAAAATGGGATGGACAGACTGCGGCCACGGCCAGTTCGCCAAACACATCACCTTGCGAGTAATTGTTGTTCTGACCCCTCACGGCATAGAGGTTCAGGTCGAAGTGCGCAAGTGCGATCGCGAGGCAGAAAACCGCGACAACGCCTATGCAGAGCAGGATCGAACGAGTGATGAAGACTTTGGGGAGCCGTCTCCACCATGGGACGTGGTCTGAGCGATTTGGCTCAGTCATCGTGAGCTGCCTAAGAAACTCCGTCTGATGGATGGGCTACGCTCTTCTGAAGAGGATCGGAAAGAAAAGCTGTATACCCAAGAATCATGGAGCCAGCAATGAGGGCAGGCTCGTAGCCGACCCACTGGCTTTTACTACATCCTCTGGAAGGGTTACGGTCCGAGCTCGATCGCAATGGCCTGCACTTGGCAAGACGGCATTGTCTCAGAGAGAGATGCAGGGTGCTGTTGAAACACGGCATGTAGATGCGCGGTTGCTATTTTCAGTGGTTATACTGTGCACTCATTCCACGGAATCCTTGAAAAAACATCCTGGAAGGAGGACGGCGGTCTGTTCGAGCAGGTGACGATTCAATTCTTGGAATGGTACCGCGTACTCGTGTTGGATGGCCGCAAAAAAATCGAGAGGTAGAAGGATCAAGACAAAGATCTTAGTACTGCCAAGCAAAGGGCACCCATTTTGAGCACTGGTCTCGAAAATACCAAGCGCAGAATCAGACATGGTGGCAGAGAACAAATTGGCATCTCGATGTAGAATTTGTTGACGATCGTGCAAACAGTAAAGCAAGACCAGAAGTCGCAAATCCGGAGGATCTTGAACCCTGAAACACGTGCTCAAAACTTTTTGAGCGTTTCGTTCCAGAGCAGCGATCACCACTCCAGCCTAGGCGGTCATTATGGCCTGACATGCAGTTGTGATTGACGCAGTATATATTCACTCCTAATGATATGAAGCATTGCAGGTAATGGTAATCGACAAATGCGTTGAGAGATACGATGCGTCCTGGTCTGAAGGTATCCAACGCCTGTAAAATTATGAAACCAATTGATCGAATATCGAAGGCCTGAAAGCCATTTGGAATGTTGCGAGGGCGACCAGTGCGGTGCTCAGCTTTCTAGATCATGAAGGAGACCGAAGCGGGGACGCACGGGTGAGCGTCCGTTGGCAAAGCCGGCTGGTGGTATCCTCCCCTGGACGTGGTCACCTAGATCTCTGGAGTCTGCCACTACGGCGCCAGTCCTTTTAAGTAACCCCGTTTAGCAGGCGCAGTCGACTCAGTCTGCTTCGCAAGAAGACTGATACTGAAGCTCGAGACTGAGGCCAAGACATCATTTGGGGTAGGTTCCACGAGAAAAGCTAAAGGAATGCTGGTTGGGGCTCCCGATGGTCGAATCAGTGCCCCTGATGCACCAGTAGAGAAGAGCTTCACGATGGAGCACGGAGTGTTGGAGGGAAGTGCCAGTCGCTCAACCTGACCTGCTGCTGCGGTGTTGCCGTCTGCAACCATGGCCTAATTAGTCTGCTTGCGACGAAGGCTGGCAACAAAACTCAAAACAGCTGCTGGTATATTCGAAGCGATTGTATCTGAGGGAAGTGCCGTTGACAACCCATCAGCACACCAGACGATCGAGGAGATGGGCCCGGTGTCCCTGTAGGGAAGAAAGTAGCCGTGGAATAGGATCTTTTCGAGGGAATGTTCGAAAGGAGCGCCCTCCTCTTGGCAACATGACCAATACCTGGGGAAATAGAGGCTACGTTTGGAACCCTACCAGCAGTGCTCAAGGCTGCAGAACTATGTGGCAGTGCGAAAGACTGGTGGGAGCTGGATTTGGGATCAGCGACGCTGGACTGATAGAATATCGAGATTGCGGAAAAGCAAGTAGGGACTGTGACAGCGCTAGCGCCAGTAGGATGGGGAAAGAGGTTGTGTAGAAAAGCATGGCTGAGCTTGTAGAGCTGGAGGACTGGCAGATTCGATGGGGTTGGAGGGGATCCAGACTACACTGGAAAAGCACGGTAGAGATGATGTCCGTACAAAGAGAAGCCTGTTCATGATGAATTTGGCTGAAGGGCCGGGGCGATACACAAAGAAAGTATCTGATGAATGGAGCTAGAGTTGAGAGCAGACAAGCCCGTTAAAGTGCGGTTCGTCTTTCTATGGTGGCAGAAGCCAGGCCGACATATGATATGTCCGGCTGCCATTGACAAATTCGCAGGCTGTTCGTTAGTAGAGCATGCCGAGTCGTATGTCGCTCAAGAGCAGCTGGCTCCTCGATGGCCATCTGGCCCGGTAAACCAAGACGAGAAGTTGCATCACTAGTGACACGGCTTCGGCGGCCCACACGATCTCGATAATAAAGCGTCGAAGACTGACGGTGCAATCGTCTCCATGAGTCAGTTGACTCGGCTCACTTGGCCAAGGAAGGTCATGCCGACTTGACTGAGGCCGGGGACAGCGACACGCCTATCTACTTCTTACCGCGCTTTTAGAAGGTCTCATTTTACTATCGTGTCCATCGAGTCACCTTATTACCAGCGGTGGCCAAGATTATGCCGAGTACATAACGACAGGTGGGCTTATTTTCCGCACGCAATGGCAAATCAATGGCGCAGGAAATCCCTTGTTCGTAGCTCTGCCTATATCTGGGAAAACCGGGATACCACCGTAACGGCATCCACCACAGGACTACCTCCTTCATCACTGTCCGGTCGCCTACTCTGCTCAATTTGTATTCATCCTTCAGTCCTTCGATTTTCCCCACCGATCGTGAAAAGTCTCTTCTGATGCCATTCACAGCGTTTGCAGTACGCATGCCCGAAGCAAACCTTGCAGAATGGCCACTTGCCGAGCGGGTCGGGGTGGGCGTTCAAAGTGCTGCACTGGCAGCATGTCCATTGCGAGGTGACGGACCCCAAGATTAGAGGCATGTTGTCGTAGGTTTCGGTGGTATGGCGGAGAGCGACAGTAAAGTGAGAAGTGGCGGCAGGATAGAGATCGTGAAGTTTCGAAGGATTTTGCAAGTTGATCGTTGGGTCTCAGAGATCGGAGCTTTTGATGCTAAGTGGTGCCCGCGCTGATTTCTCCAATTGCGATCGTTATAGAGAAGCTGTTTACGATGGGAAAATTTCTGGACAGCAGAGAAATGAGATTGACGTGGGAAATGAACGAGTCATAGGCTAATGTCCATTCAATGGGTGTTGACGCATGACATGGCAGTCATTACTACTTCCTACTTCTCCTCTTCATTTTCTGACTGCGGCCAAGAAAAGGTGACACACAAAAGAAGCCTTTCTTTCATACCATGGTCACCACCCTGCCGGGTTGTGTGCATCTTCAGAGGAACATCACAGCCTGTTTTGTCGTATCATGCCCCGCTGTCATGTATTATTTGATGTATCAGCATATGATCAAGTTCCACTCAATTCTCGCGCCAACATGTTGAATACTCTTATATACGACTCTTTGACATAGACCGGACAATGGGATCAATTCAGTGTCCGAACGACTATGGTCGAAGAATTTCCGTCTACGTTTTCAGCATCGTTTTCATAAGACGAACAGCTCCACAGAGATGCTTTGCCGGAATATGGCGGCTGGTAATGGGTACTTGGCGTCCATGAATTTCCCCAAGATTGATGTACCTCCTAACATTCTCGATAGCTCCGGATAGGAGGCTATGTAGTTGCCTCAGTAGTCAGACCTAATGCCAAAAAAAAACCCCTCAACCGAACCCTAGCGAGTTCGCTTATGTTAGAGCCGCGCTAGAGCTGGCACTAGAGATTAGTTTCGATGCAGTAAATACACTAGTATTTAGTATATTTGAGCATATTTGTATCGAGTATAATATTTGTTATAGCGTTTTTTTTTTGTATTAGATCTAAGAGCAAAACTTCTATTTCTTAATATTTTGAAATTATTTTAATAATAGCATATCAAAAAAATTCTTACTATATATTTGGAAATTGTATATTTAGTATTGCTACTTAAATTATATACTTATTAACAAATTAATTGCAATACTACTATTTATACTCTATTTAATAATATTATTTTAAAAATCAATTAACTTAGCTATTAACTATAATATTGTTCTTAATATATATATATATATATATATTTTTTAAAAATTGCAATCTATATATAGACACAATTACTTTTTGCGCATTTTTACTATTTTGCTTAATATTTCTTTTAGTTATATTATTTTGTCAATTTAGATTTATAGTTTCTTTAATCTATTGTATCAATTACAAATAATATTTATTATTAAATTTTCTTTTTTAATTTCTACAATATTCTAGAATAAAAAATAATACAAATAATAACAATATATAGAACAAAAAGACAATTAAGGAAAAAACTATTAATATTGTAAAAAATATATTTAAAATTAAAATTAAATAGAAATAACTAAAAATACTTAATATTGTTTTACAAAAAAATATAATTGTAATTGCAAAAACAAGATTCGAGAAAAATTTATTATATTAGATACTATTATTTATATTGTTGTTAATTAAAATTGTATTAATTATTATATTTCTTTTTCTTTTAAAGAACAATTAATATAAAAAGTTAAAAAAAATTATTAGTTGTCGATTAATAGTCTTAAAAGACAAGAACAACAATTTAATTATATTGAAACAATATATACAATAAAGATTATACATATAGTTAGTATTGTTGCTATATTTTTTGTATAATATTTAATAATTAAATTTAACTAAAACAATATTTACAAATCTAGAAATTGCTATATTTAAGAATTTTTTAACAATATTTTGTATTATTAGTTTTGTTAATTAAGACTTTGTATATTTGCTATTAACAAATTATATTT
>JAABUL010003498.1_pt1 | contig 23208 bp, 21 predicted proteins | sample 5559151 | NCBI WGS metagenome assembly JAABUL01 (sample SAMN10711876, study PRJNA513368) | rock metagenome | isolation source: Antarctica rocks | place: Antarctica: Victoria Land, Pudding Butte sud | reverse complement strand
TATGCCACAATTAGTACCTTTTTGTTTTATTAGTCTAGTTATATTAACTGTTTATTGTTATAATGATATTTTGAAAACTTTCTTAGAAAGAATTTATGATTCTTTAGAGTGAGGATTAAATAGTCCACCAAAACCTCACAGTTTTGTGAGTTTACCTCTGCATAGTTCAATGGTTGATAGCCTTGATAACTTGGTTATTGCAAAAGCTAAACAAGGTTTAAGTCGCCAAATTCAAACTTTAAACTTATTTAAATAAATTGAATTACAAGAGTTATATAAAATTTTATAAATAGCTAAAAAGGTACAAAACTTAGAAATAGTTGAACGTGTAGAACGTGTTATACGCATTAGGGAAGCATCTATAAAAACACAAGAATTAGATGAAAAGAATGTTAAACAGACTTCTGAAAAATTTCTAGGTGCTTCAAAACAATCTGTTGGTGAAACTCACTGTAATGCATCTAGCAATGTAAACAAATATATTACAGTTGCTTTTTATTCTATCTTTTCTAGTACTTGGTTCGGTATGTTTGCTTTCCTATTGTACATATTTCTGCCAAAGTAATAGTTGCATTCATTTTACTGAATACCTTTAAGATTCTTATTTTTACTTTATTAGCTATGGCTATTTTTGGTTTATGCAAAACAGTTTATAAACTTCATTTTAGCCAAACTATAATTCATCGTTTAAAAGAAGAAGATTTAGTAAAATGATTAGAACAGCAGTTTTATATTAATAATAGAATAATTATAAATATAAATCAATTAGCAAGTCGATTTTTAGGTGTTAACTTAATGACTACTGTGTTTCCAATAGTATTGAAAATGATATAGCCTGAAGCAGAACAAATAAAAAGTGGTGAAGTTGTGAAAAAAGAAGATTTAAGGTGAAGGTGAAGGTGAAGGTTTGATAAAAAATATCAATTATGATTCACTATTCTTTTTATATTGTGACAAATTTTTTCTTATTGTTCATTTATATGAGGTTTCCAGTTTTATCTGCCTCATGTAGATAAAACCTTTGATTTAGGTTTAAGCGGAAAAGGTCATGTGTGGACTTATACAGTTAAACTATATAATGATGGCTTACAATTCATTATAAATTCACCATTCCCTTTTTTTGACGGCATGCCTATTAAATATACGTTAATAATGAATAGCTTTTATTGAATTATTACAGTACCAATCTTTAAAGGAACATTATTAAGAAATCACTATTTTATTAGTACGTGTTTACAATACGTATTATGATGTGGTGTGTTAATATTTAAACCTTTTTTTACACTTGTTAAAAGCTTTGCAAAGAAAGAAGGAAACTTCATTGATTTGTTAAAGGATATTATAGCTAGTCTACTTATTATATCTCTGAATTCCCTTAAGCCCTCAATTATTAAATGTTTAGCCTTTAGACATGCGTATACTACTAATGCTGGGGAAAACTTAAATGAATTGCTTACTTCTTGAGATTATATCTGTACTAGTGCACAACTAATTACTATTACTTCTTTAATTATTCTGTTATACAACATTCTTTTGTTTCCACCTTTCAAAATCCACAATAAGGCTATAGCTGGAGTAAACTTTAAATTTTTTTGTGCCGGACATAATTACTTCTATATTTATTGTATATCAATTTATACTTTGATTATTAGGAAGGTATTATGATTTTATGTTTTTAAACCTTTACGTTCTTAGGATACCAAGTTTAAAGGAATGTCCAAACGTATTAGAAAAAGAATATTTTTAATTTTTTGATGAAAAACTTCGTTACCATAATGAATTTCTTATAAATCAATTTAACGACGGTTTTTGGTTGTGGTGTTATCTATGTCTATGACTTGTTTTATTACCAGCGTTTACATGTATTTCACACAAAGACTATTCAACTAGTTATCTAGAAAATTTCAATAATATACCCACATCTATAAAATTTATTTTATTTATTTTACTTCCATTGGCTTTTTGTGCAGGTGTAGATCTGGAATACAGATACATAAGATACGTTTATGGCTATATTATGTCTATTTTTTCACATAAACTAGCGGTAAGTCCTACAATAGACTCGCTAGTTAAATGACTTAATATTGATTAAGCACTGGTTAAAGCCAAGGCTAATATTCTTAACAACAAATTTCTAAAGTTCGCTAATCGAAAAAACTGGGTTAAATACTAGGTCAATTGCTTATATGTTTACAAAAAAAAAAAGAATTTTTTTCATAAAAACTTATAAAAGAAAGACTAACAGTCGCGTTATGCATGTTATAATGGCTAAATATTATAAAAATTTTTATAATATTTTTTTTTATGATACAGTTTTAATTAAAATAATAAAAATAATGAGTTTATCACTAGTACTTTTTTTAATAGGAATCTTAGGATTCGTTTTAAACAGAAAGAATATAATCTTAATGCTTATTTCCATAGAAATAATGTTATTAAGCATCACATTTCTGATATTAGTAAGTTCACTTAGCTTTGATGACATATTAGGACAAACATATGCTATATATATAATAACAATAGCTGGTGCAGAATCAGCTATAGGTTTAGGTATATTAGTAGCATTTTACAGATTAAACCATTCTCTTATCTCAATCTGTCTATCCTCTGGCCATAAAACTTATACGAAAAACGTAAATAAATCTAGCTTTAAAATAATAAATAGAACTTACACTACTACGGCTAAAAGCAACTATACTGTTAAGTGGGCTTTGCACACAAATTCTTCAATTGATCCTTGATTTATTACTGGGCTTTTCGAAGCCGAGAGTTCTTTTGTGGTTGCAATTTTAAAAAACTCTAAATACAAAACAGGATGAAACGTTCAATCTAGAGTTCAAATAAAAATGCATGAAAAAGATAGAACTTTAATTCAATCAATTAAAGGATTTTTCGGTGATATAGGTTATGTATCTAAACCTAATAATACTTCAACAGTAGAATTTAGAGTTAGTACTTTAAAAGATTTAGTTGACGTAATTCTTCCTCACTTTGATAACTATCCTTTAATAACTAAAAAACATTCAGATTATCTTTTATTCAAACAAATCGTTTTACTTATGTTAAATAAAGAGCATAATACTTTACAAGGCATACAAAAAACAGTTAATATTAAAGCTTCTCTTAATTTAGGTTTATCTAATGATTTAAAAAAAGCATTCCCTAAGGCCACTCCTGAAAAAAAACTGGAAGTTACGACTAAAAATTATACAATATACAACAACTTACATCCCGAATGGTTAGCAGGGTTTTCTACAGGAGAATCTAACTTTTTTATTGTTGTTAAAAAATCTAAAACTAATAGTGGTTTATCTACTTCGTTACGGTTTTCAATCGCTCAACATTCTAGAGATATTTTATTATTAGAAAACTTTGTTAATTTTTTTGGTGGTGGTTTGGTAATGAATTATAAAAAACGTCCATTATGTGAGTTTGTTGTTACAAGAATTCATCTCTTAGTTGAATATATAATTCCTTTTTTTGACAAACATCCTATATTAGGGTCAAAGCACTTAAATTTTTTAGATTTCAAGACTGCGGCATATATTATTAAAGATAAAAAACATTTGACTGAAGATAGAAAAGGTTTAGAACAAATTTTACAATTAAAAAAAAAGATTACGTCACTTGACTCGTATAAGGCCATAAATAATCACAGTGTTGTAATAGGCACAGAGAAATTAGATCTAAAAAGGTAGGGTAAACCACTGCCTAGTCATATATTCAATATGGCAAAACCTTCAAATTGCGGGAAATTCTTAAAGACAAATCTACCAAGTTAATACAGTAATGTAATTAATGGAACAGGTAATGACTCGTTGTATGGTAAAAACGATTTGTATGAAGAAATAAAATAGATAATCCGCAGCCAAACACCATTAATAAAAAAAATTACGGTGCGCAGTTCATCGACTAAATGTAGGTTGGTATTTAACTATATATCTCTTCGCTTTATAATTTTAGCGAAGATGAAATAGTTGTTTGCTTAAGATATAGTCAGGCATAACACAAAAGTTATGAGAATACCCTAGCCTGCCTAAGGGAATTAATCAAATTTTTAAGGTAAAGGGGGAAAACGAAGAGGAAGTATAGCAATTGAATATGAATAATGTATTTAGCCTTAATAGTTTTACCGTTGTTAGGTTCGATAGTTTCTGGTTTTTTTGGTAGAAAAGTAGGAGTTAGCGGAGCACAACTAATTACAAGCCTTTCCATATTTGTAACAACTATATTATCTCTTTTTGCCTTTTTTGAAGTAGGTTTAAACAATGTACCTGTTTCTATAGAACTCTTTAGATGAATCGACTCTGAATCACTTAATGTGTTATGAGCCTTTCAATTTGATTCACTAACAGTTTCTATGTTAATACCTGTGCTTATAGTTTCCTGTTTAGTACATATATACTCAATAGGTTACATGAGTCATGACCCTCGGTGGCGTGTTACGGGAAAACGCGTTTATGGGGGTAAATTGTCAAACTCCGGGGAACTCCTAAAGCTTAAGGTACCAAGCTCTAATTGAAAAATTAAGAGTGGCTGAAGTAATTACTCAGGTACGGTAATAAGCCTTAAGATAAGTGAAAACGAAATGGACAATCGCGGATCTAAGTCAACTATACTAAATAGTATGGTTGTAAAAGAGCAAAGAGTAGACGGCAGTTGATCCATTAAGGAAAATTTAATGGATTTAAGGTGTACTCTAAAGGGTTTTGAAAAAAACAGAGATGTAAAACTCGGTTTCAACATGCAACAAGGTTGAAACTCCTATGTCAAAATCCCGTCTAAGCTATTCGATTTAAAAAAATTTTCTACCTATAATTCTACCTATAACAATACTGTTATAAATCCTGGAGTCTGATCAGGTTTAATTGACGGTGAGGGTTCGTTTACTATAACAGTAGATAAAAATAAAACACGTAAATTAGCTTGACGTGCTCAATTAAAATTTCAATTAGGTCTACACACAAAAGATCTTAACTTATTATATCAATTACAACAATACTTGGCTGGTATTGGTTCTATTCATTTAGCTGAAAACCGAGATATAGTTAATTATTCAATAGATTCAAATGAAGATTTAAATAAACTTATTATTTATTTAGAAAAATATCCGTTATTAACTGAAAAAGCCGCAGATTTTATATTATTTAAACAAGCGGTAAAACTTTTTAATAATAAAGCTCATCTTACTGTTAAAGGTTTAAATGAAATAGTTAACATAAAAGTATCCATGAATTGAGGTTTATCTAACATGTTGAAATCAGAGTTTTATGGATACACTCCAGTTGAAAGACCTGTAATAAATTATAATGTAATCTTAGACCCTAATTGAATTTCAGGATTTGTCAGCGCTGACGGGAACTTTGATGTTCGTATACCATCAACCAATAGTAAATTAGGTTATCGAGTACAATTGAGATTTAGAATTTCTCAACATAGTAGGGATATTAAATTATTGGAAAAGATAGTTGAATATTTTGGGTCAGGAAAGATCTATAAATATGATGGCAAGTATGCTGTTAGTTTAACAATAGTTGATTTTACTGATATCAGCAATATAATAATTCCATTTTTTAATAAAAACCCTCTTATCGGTGTAAAATTATATGATTATCTTGATTGATGTAAAATTCATAGTTTAATGATGAATCGTTCTCATTTTACAGTTGAGGGTATAAATTCAATTAGAAAGATAAAATCTGGTATGAATTCAGGTAGAAGTTTTTAAGATAAATAACCATTGTTAATATCAAATACAATAAATCAATAGTAGGACAAATTTGACTGAATAGCATAACCAAAGATTTTTTAGTTATCTAAGTTTATTCACCTTTATGATGATTATTCTTGTTACAGCTAATAATTTTTTATTAATGTTTGTTGGTTGAGAAGGTGTTGGAATTTGTTCATATCTTTTAGTAAGTTTTTGATTCACTAGAATAGCTGCTAATCAAAGTTCCATGTCTGCCTTTTTAACAAATAGAGTGGGTGATTGTTTCTTAACAATAGGTATGTTTGCTCTCCTGTGATGTTTTGGTAATATAGATTACTCTACTGTTTTCTCATTAGCTCCTTTTGTGAGTGAAAATAGTGTTACAATAATTGGAATTTGTTTATTAATTGGAGCTATGGCTAAAAGTTCTCAAGTGGGGCTACATGTTTGATTACCTCTTGCAATGGAAGGTCCTACACCTGTTTCTGCACTTATACATGCAGCAACTATGGTAACTGCAGGAGTGTATTTACTAATGCGAACATCTCCTTTAATAGAATACAGTTCAACTGTCTTATTACTTTGTCTATGAATAGGAGCTATTACTACGGTATTTAGTTCTTTAATAGGATTATTCCAACAAGATATTAAAAAGGTTATAGCTTATTCAACTATGAGTCAATTGGCTCGAGAACATAATATACTCATTATGTTCAGGCATCAAACTATATGCGTTGAAGTTATATTAAATATAATTAATTCGCAGATAACCAAAGCTCTTAAATATAATTATTATATTTATATCAGTAATAGTTTTCTTAATTCATTTATCAATGTTTTTTGACAGTATTTGTTTAATTTAAATAAAACTGAAAAATGAAAAATTATTACTGTAAGCAAGTTAGTAGGAATCTCAGAGGCCATACGTTTGATGCTAACTTATATATTATTTATTAATTTTAATACAATTAAATTATCTAAATTTAACTACAGTACCCTATCTAGTAAGGAAATTAATAAAGGATTTAATGAATGACTAGCAGGGTTAATAGATGGAGACGGGTCATTTCTTTTATCTAAAAGTGGATCTGCTCGTTTATATATTGTTATGGATATTAGAGATAAAGGTGCATTATTTGAAATATTACACAAATTTGGAGGTAGTATTAGACCAGTAGCAGGTGCTAAGGCATTAAGATACAATTTAAGCAATAAAAAGGGATTAGTTAAATTGATTGAATCTGTAAATGGCCATATAAGAAACCCATCTCGTTTATTACAATTAAATAAACTGTGTAATAAATATAACATAACATTAAACTATGCTAAACCTTTAACTTTTAACAATGGTTGATTTAGTGGATTTTTAGATAGTGATGGTTCAGTATATTTAAATGAACAATCAGGTCAAATTTTTATAAGTGCTACACAAAAAAATCTATATTTATTAGAACCTCTTATAAATATTTATGGGGGTCGTGTTGATCCTAGTAATTCTAGAGGAGAAGCTTTTAAGTATATTATTTATAGAAAAAAAGAGATTTTAAACATGATAGATAATTACTTTGATAAATATCCTTTAAGAACATTAAAGGCTAATCGTGTTAAACTAATAAAAGAATTCTATGTAGTTAGAACTTATAAACAGAGTGACGATGTATTAAAATTAAATGGCTGAGTAACATTTAAAGATAAATGAGAAAAATATAAAAGTTAGTAAAGAAATGGTCCACATTATACTATTTTTAGTATAGTTTAGCAATTAGGCATGATGGTGATAGCTGTAGGTTTATCGTCATATAATCTTGCCTTATTTCACTTAGTTAATCATGCTTTTTATAAGGGATTACTCTTTTTAGGAGCTGGTGCTGTTATACATGCTTGAACTGATAATCAAGATTTTAGAAAATATGGTGGTTTAAAAGCATTTTTACCCTTAACTTATTCAGTTATGTTAATAGCTTCTCTTAGTTTAGTCGCCTTTCCTTTTATGACAGGGTTCTACAGTAAAGATTTTATACTTGAATCGGCATATGGACATTTCTCTTTTTCTAGTATCGTAGTGTATTTTATAGCTACTATTGGTGCCATGTTTACTACTTTATATTCAGTTAAAGTATTATATTTAACATTTTTAACCAATCCTAATGGACCTCTATTTAATTATAAGAAAGCACATGAGGGTGATATATTTATGAGTATGCCCTTAATTGTATTAGCCATATTTTCTATATTTTTTGGTTATTTAACTAAAGATATTTTTATAGGTTTAGGTTCAAGCTTTTTTTCAGATAATAGTTTGTTTATACATCCTAGACATGAAATTATGCTAGATACTGAATTTGCTGTTTCAAGTGCGTTCAAGTTATTACCTTTAGTTTTAACAATAGCACTAAGCTTAATATCTCTGTTATTTTCTGAGTTTATACCTTTTGCGCTAATCTACTTTAAATTTTCTAGACTAGGTTATAATGTGTTTAGTTTATTTAACCAACGTTTTTTAATTGAACTTTTTTATAACAAATATGTTATTGGTATTATCTTTAAGCTAGGTGGACAAACTACCAAAGTTTTAGATAAAGGTTCTGTAGAACTAATAGGGCCTTTTGGTTTAGAAAAAGCATTACTTAATATAAGTAGAAACATAGCTGGTTTAGATAGTGGCGTAATTACATCTTACGCTCTTTACATTTTGATAGGTCTAGTTATCTACATGTTGATACCATACTTTTCTCTTATTAATAGTAGCACGTTTTTACTTATCGTACTAGCTTTATATGTAAGTTTAAGTAAAGCTAATAAAATATTAGATAAACCGGTAAGTTTACTAGAGTGAGGTCTAAGTAGTACTAAAAGGCCTCACAGGTTTGTGAGTTTACCTTTTCAAAGTTATTTTTTTAAATTTATAATTGGTCATATAAGAAAAATGCTTATTAGGTGATGATATTTATTGCCTATTACTATAACTATTAGCCTAGGTATAAGATACCCACTTATAACTTTTCTGACTTTTCATAGTTTAATTGGTTCCCCCTCATTTTATCTATCTATTGCAATGTGTGCAATAATTATAAGAATTGCCATAAGTAACGTTTTAAATGATAAAATTATTTATAAATTACCTAGTTTAATCAATATATTGCTTACTTGTATTATTTCAATATCTATTGCTTATATATACCTAAATTATTCAAAAAGTTTAGATTCTAGCGACATTAAATTTGTTTTAGATTTATCTTGACTTTTATCATTAGCAGATACGTTTGAGTATGCGGGCGGATCACCTGTTTCTACTGGTTTTAAAATAAAAGAATTATCTTATCCTTCTAGTTTAAATTCAGATAGAGCAGAAACGACACGTGCAGGCGGAGATGTAGGTGGAGGTGGCAGTACAGGTAGGGCTGTAGGTGGCAGTACAGGTGGGGCTGTAGGTGGCAGTACAGGTGATGCAGGTGGCAGTACAGGTGGTGCAGGTAATACATCTACCACGCCTGCTGATAAACTTGATCATCATGACTTATATTTTGTCCAAACTCTGGGGTCACCAGGGGTAGGAGCTAATACCTTAGGCAAGGATTTTATCCCTTTTGGTAATCGTCATACTGGTGAAGGTGGTAATATAAAAGCTGGAGCATCAAGAAATAAAATTACGAATGGTGCTTTGTTTATACTTAATTTATGAGGCGAAACCAAATATGAATCAAAAGGGTCTCACAAATTTGCTTTATCTATGGCCAAAGCTATGGAAAATCAAATTAATTTGAATGTAGAAACTTTGGGCTCTTCTATGCTTTCACCTGATGACAAAGAATACTTATCAGATTACCTAAAAGACAAATACCCGCACGAGAATTATACAAGTATCTTGAAAAATAATACCTGAAACCGTCAAAGTATTAGACTGTCTAAGGTTATAAAATTCTTAAAAGATGAAAAATAGTGCAAACAAAGCTAACAGTATACCGATACATACTTTATATAAGGCATAGTCTTTATACTTGCACCTGTTTTTGAACAGGCTACAACCAGGAGTATAAAATTTAACAGTTTTAAATATTTTGCTAGATATTTAATTTTATTTCAGCCGCAGCAGCCGTACTTTTGTTACTTGTTTTCGCATCGATAACTTGATACATTGGACAAAAGGTGTAGATGGGAACCCAGATCCTACTCCTGCCCAACCTCAAGCAGCTCCTACCCAAAATCCTGCACCTAGCCAATCTCAAGCTGTTCCTGCCCCAGATCCTGATACAGTTGCCGGTCGTAATCAGCTTGTAGCACAAGCTGTGGCGGCAAGAGGTAATGGTCCAGTAGTTGTACCTGATCCGAGGGTTACATTCGTTATGGTTCTAATCGGCCTTACAATCAACTCTTAGCAACTACTATAAGAGCAAGACAAACTCATAAGCAGTGACCTGATTTGGATCTGATGGGTCTAAACTGATTACATGGTTGACTACAGTATAACAGATAAGAACACTATTTGTCTAACCGCGTTTTAAATAGAAACCCTCATCGTCATTCTGTTTATCCTTGCACTAATAGAAACCTAAATAACATAGATAGAGGACCTTAACTATTTAGGGTAAACTTTCTAGTGTCTATTCCAAATTTAATTTTATATAAGTTATATATTAATTCTAGTGCAAGATAAATTCTGTAAATCAGTGTCAGCTAAGATCAAAACAAATAATATCTAGATTATAAATTGTACTGTTCTTTATAATAAAACTAAAGTATCTAAAATCCTTTAAGGTCGGAGGGTAGAGTTAATATGGTTGTTGCCCACGCAATGGGGGCGGGTGTAACTTATTCTAAATAATATTAAGTAAGGGGCCGCTTTGTATTAAACCAAATTATCAATAAAGTAGAATTTTAGCTAGGTTGCCCATAAATAACTTCTTTTAACTACTAATAATAGATAATGTTTATTTCTCATATATTCTTAGATGAGAAATATAAAACTTTTTCATATAAAAATTGAATTATAACCTTCATTATCTTAAACTTTTCACTTTTTTCATTTATTCTAGTTTATATAGCTTTTTATTATATGCAAAAAAAACTTGTTTTTAAATATATATATATTATGTTGTACCCACCTATATTAATCTCTATTATTGAAGTTTTAGTTTTGATTGTACCTGTTTTATTGACTGTAGCTTTTGTAACTATAGCAGAGAGAAAAACAATGGCCAGTATGCAAAGAAGACTAGGCCCTAATATTGTTGGATATTATGGCCTTTTACAAGCATTTGCAGATGCTTTAAAACTTCTATTAAAAGAATACATTTCACCAACACAAGCAAACATTCTACTTTTTTTTCTTGGGCCTGTTGTAACTTTAATATTTTCATTATTAGGTTACTCGGTAATACCCTATGGTCCAGGTTTAGCTATATCAGATTTTAATCTAGGTATATTATATCTTTTAGCAGTATCTTCATTATCCACATATGGTATATTATTAGCCGGATGAAGTGCTAATAGTAAATATGCTTTTTTAGGTTCACTAAGAAGTACGGCTCAACTGATTAGCTATGAACTTATTTTAAGCTCAGCTATCTTGTTGGTTATATTATTAACAGGTAGTTTAAATTTAACTGTTAACGTAGAAGCCCAAAGAGCTGTTTGGTTTATACTACCTTTATTACCTATATTCATTATATTTTTTATTGGTTCTATAGCAGAAACCAATAGAGCTCCTTTTGATTTAGCTGAGGCTGTTTATTAACTGATTTGGTCTCGTTAAAGATCGCTGTTTGCTGAAAAACTCTTTAGCTTTAATTTAAAAGTAAAGAACAATCAGCAGGAAACCAAAAGATATGTTTATATCTTAGTAGGATCTTCAGAGACTATACGCGATCGTATGATATTAGTATAATATTATATAAGATATAGTCCAACCTTGTATGTAAATACAAGATACGTATAAGTACTAGCGTTAAATCTTATTATAATAAAAATTTAATACTTAGTAAATACACCGTTTAAATGTACGTATAAACTATTATACATCTAACTCACCCTATTTAAATAAGGAAAACACTCTTTATTCGGCTACACCTCTCTGAGTTTTTTATAAGTACGGATGCGCTACTCTCTTCTGCTCTGCCATGCATTACTTCGTAAGCAAGCAAGCAAGCAAGAAAGAGATAAATATAATTTATCTTTGTTTTATATGTATAATGGAATCAGAACTTGTTAGTGGTTTCATGACAGAACATGCGGCGGTTATTTTTGTTTTTTTCTTTTTGGCTGAATATGCCAGTATAGTTCTTATTTGTATATTAATAAGTATTTTATTTCTAGGCGGATATGTTTTAAGTCCTTTTTTTTATTTATCTTATTTACTTCTTGCTATAGTTAAACTATTTAATCTCTATATAACATATCTTTTAAGTATCTTAGATGTCTATGAACTTATACTTGAATATACATATTCTTATTCTTATATAAATACCAGTACTTATCTTTTCATAAAAGATATTATGTATGAGCTAGGTTCTTATTTATTTGATTATTATTTAGAAGAATATATAACAATGGATGGTTTAAATACTATTCTATCTGATCCTATAATAGAAGGAATCATTTATGGTTTAACTTTGGGACTGAAAACTTGTATTATGATTTTTGTTTTTATATGAGCTAGAGCTTCTTTTCCTAGAATACGTTTTGATCAGTTGATGTCATTCTGTTGAACTATATTATTACCTCTAGTTATCTCATTTATAATAGTGATTCCTTGTGCTTTACACAGCTTTGACACAATACCTAGTAATGTGTTTTTATTATAATAAAATCTTTCTTAGTGCGCACCATAGTTTAAATAATAAAAGGATTCTTTGTAAATAATTTATTCTCTGCTTCACTAGCAGATGCGAAGGAGAGATAATCTTCTCCTTCGCTATATAACTAAACTTTTACAGTTTTTATTGCTCCGCACTGTGTATAGAATTTACCATCTATATTTAGATGGTGTTACTTGCTTCGCCGTAGGCGAAGCTGTGAAAAATTCCCTTTAAAACTTTGTTTATTGCCATGTTACTTTCTTTATTATTAATACCTCTAATGGGTATTTTTATTATATCTACAGCTATTTCTTATGAACTATCAGATCTAAACATTAAACGTATTAAATATACAGCCTTAATCACATCTATAATAAATGTAATTTTTTCGTTATTTATTTTCATAATGTTTGATTTTAGTAGCAATCAATTTCAATTTGTACAAGAATATCACAAAATAAGTTTTTATGATTTTTATTTAGGTTTAGATGGTCTCTCAATATATTTTGTGTTACTAACAACTTTAATAATAAGTATATCCTTATTATCTAATTGAACATCTATATCTGAAAATGTAAGATCTTATGTAATAATAATATTATTGCTTGAAACACTCTTATTAGCAGTGTTTTTAGTTTTAGATCTTTTACTATTTTATATATTTTTCGAAAGTATTTTACCTCCTTTATTTATACTAATAGGACTATTTGGTTCAAGTAATAAAGTAAGAGCAAGTTTCTATCTATTTTTGTACACACTTTTAGGATCTTTATTTTTATTATTATCTATTGTTACGATGTGTTCGATAATGGGTACTACGGATTTTGATGCTTTATTTAAAACAAATTTTACCTTTTCAAGTCAGTTATTTTTATTTTACGGGATATTTATAGCCTTTGCTGTTAAAACACCTCTTATTTTTTTAAACACTTGACTTTTAAAAGCTCATGTTGAATCACCTTTAGCAGGTAGTATAATTTTAGCTGGAATAGTTTTAAAGTTGAGTTTATATGGTATACTTAGATTAATTTTACCTTTACTAAGCAAAGCTTCACTAGATTATACTTACATAGTTTATCTTATAGGTGTTATTACAATAATATATGCTAGTATAAGTACGTTAAGAACAATAGATGTTAAGGAACTTATTGCTTATTCATCTGTGTCACATGCGGCGGTGTACCTTTTAGGTGTATTTAGTAATACAATACAGGGAATAGAAGGTGGGATAACTTTAGGCTTAGCTCATGGTTTTGTATCTTCTGGTTTATTTATTTGTGCGGGTGGTGTCTTATATGACAGATCTTCTACAAGATTAATAACATATTATAGAGGAATAGCTCAAATAATGCCTTTATATTCTATAATGTTTTTTCTGTTATGTCTAGGTAATTGTGCTGTTCCTCTTACTCTAAACTTCGTTGGTGAATTTATGTCATTATATGGTGTTTTTGAAAGATTGCCTGTTTTAGGTGTTTTTGCAAGTTCTTCTATAGTTTTTTCAGCTGCATATACTATATATATGTTTAATAGAATAGCCTTTGCAGGTTCATTTTCTAAATTTTTTAATGTAAATATACCTGATTTAAACAAACGCGAGTTTTTTATTTTACTAACATTAGTTATGTTTACAATAGTTTTAGGTGTATACCCTGCCCCTATACTAGATGGTTTACATTATTCTGTTTCTTGTTTGATATATTCTGGTATTCCTTTAGCAATTTAATACTTATGTTTACTAGCTAGAAAAAACACATCTCTAGTCATAGAGAGTAAATTGCTCAATACTATAAAAATAAAGAGATATAGATGTAATTTTACTTATAATAAACTATAGATCTAATTAAATAACTTAAAAAGATATTTATTTATAGAGTTATCATATATCTCTTTATTTTTATTTATTGCTCTCTTCTGCTATGCTATGCTATGCAAAACTTCGTAAGCAAGCAAGCAAGCAAGTAAGCAAGCACTAAATATCAACCTGCATACTATTTAGGTCATACAAAATATATGTTATCTAGATTTTGTGATAGGCAAAGAGTACTTTATTTAATTATAACATTGGCCACGTTACTTTAAGCAATGGGCAGCTTAAATAACAGATTTATCTTTTTTAATGAAGTGTATAATACAGACCAGACCAGTCCATACAACTTAACTTTTCCTTATTTTAATATTTCTTGCTTCGCACCAATTTTTATTTTTAATTAAATTTAGGTACGTAATGTGCCAATAAAATAAATTCTTATAGAACATATGTCACAATTAGTACCTTACATTAAACTGAAATTAGATATTTTTCTAATTACTGTTATTACATGAAAACATAAAAACCCTCTAATGTTTAACATACTTTGCGTTTTAGTTATTAATATTTTCTGTATTTTGTATCATATAAACAGCGCACATCCTTTGTTATGTGATCCTGGTGATGATAGTGGGGCAGCTCAAGGTTCTTCAGCTGATGCTGGTAATGGTAGCGGGGCAAGTGCAAACCCTGCTGCACCACACCCCCAGAGTCCTTGTGATCATCCTGCTGGTGTTCCATGTGTTGACACACCTAACCATAGTGGGCCATCCTACCAGGGAAAAACTGCACAAGGAGAACCCTCTGAGTACGCTAGATCAATACACGAAAAAAGACACGGTATATGTTGTAAGTGTGGCGAAGATTACGCAGGCTCGGTACAAATACAGTGTAGGTACTGTAGTTGTGTACAACACATAAGTTGTATGAGCGCAAAAGATATTGCCAACACAATACAAAAATTCCGTAATAGTGACTACTAAGTTAAAATATCGAATATAAAACTGTGTTTCTAGTTATTTGTTCTAGTATTTTGACTAAGATATAAATCTAGGTAACTCCGGATGATTTATTTTCATTAGCGATCCCTTCGCCCTGGGCGAAGGAAATATACACAATATATTCAAGTTAGGTTGTAACCTAACTTGAATATTGGTAAAGATCAGTGCTTAACTCTGCTTAAAGCCAAAGTTAATACTGTTAGATCTCTTTACAATAGTTCATATTTCCTTATTTTAATATTTCTTGCTGCGCACCAATTTTTATTTTTAATTAAATTTAGGTACGTAATGTGCCAATAAAAAAACATTTATATAACGTATGCCACAATTAGTACCTTTTTATTTTATTAATGAAGTTATATTTGCTTTTATAATACTTACAATACTTATATATGTATTTTCAAAGTACATATTACCAAGGTTTGTTCGTTTATTCTTAACGCGCCTTTTTATAAGTAAATTATAATTATATATAAGTTATATCTGATTCATTTAGCTTAAAGGCTCAATAATAGTCTTATATTTAAGTAAAACCTCATATTAAACCCTTTTATCATAGAGTATTTAACAAAAAAAAATATATATCTATAGTATGTTAAAGGCATATACTTTGTAAATTAACTTTATCATATTAAAAGCTTTTTTCCTTTTATTTTCTAGCTGTTACTTATTTTAGATAAGGCTTGTAAAGTCAATTAGAAAAAAATGCTATATTTAGTGCGGATTGCTCTGCTCTGCAAGCAAGCAAGCAAGCACAAGAGAATATTATACATTATATCTGTTTTAAATATCTCTATCTTTCTTTTTATTTATAGTGCGATTCTGCGAAGCAGAGTAGAGCAATCCGCACTAGAGGTTTAATCTTTTGTCTTAGACAAATTTAAAATAATTGTTCTTTTCTTATACAACATGATAAGTTTATCGCTTAGAAATGAGTGCATTGCAAGTCCTCTGGATCAATTTGAGGTAAGGGATCTATTAAGTTTGGATGCCCCAATATTAGCTAGTATTCACTTTTCTATAACTAATATTGGTTTATACCTATCAATTGCAGCATTAATGACACTAGCCTTAAACAATATAGCAGTTAATTACAACAAGGTTGTAGCTAACAAGTGATCTATAAGCGAAGAATCTATGTATGCCACTGTGCATAGTATAGTTTTGAATCAAATAGATGATAAAAAGGGGCAAGTTTACTTTCCATTTATATTTGCACTCTTTATATTTATTCTAATAAATAATTTAATAGGTATGGTGCCAAACAGTTTTGCTTCTACATCTCACTTTATATTAACGTTTTCAATTAGCTTTACAGTAGTATTAGGTGCAACAATTTTAGGTTTCATAAAACATGGCTTAAGATTCTTTTCATTATTTGTACCTGCAGGTTGTCCCATAGGTTTATTGCCATTACTGGTTTTAATTGAGTTTATTTCTTATTTAGCCAGAAATATATCCCTGGGGCTAAGATTAGCTGCCAACATGGTAAGGTGAGAGTAGGTGCCTCACTCTTCTTGTGTCTAAAGAGCCAAACTCCGGAAAAGCCCTAAAGCTCTAATAACTAAAGATAAACTTCTTATCCGGCCTCATTAATGACTGAGGGTATAGTAATATCATTAGAGATTCTAATAATAGAAATGGGTGATCGCGGATCTAAGTCAGATGTTTTCTGTAAAAGAGCAACGAGTAGACGGTTCTTCAGTATTAAAAAGTAATACTGTAAGGTGTACTCTAGTCGCCGGGAAATCCGGTTCTTGAAAGAAATTAAGTAATTCAAGATTAAAGATACCACAATAGCCTTTCCTCATTAAATATTCTTATATATTCTGTTACTGTATAAATAGTAAAGTTAATCTTGTTGATGCAATACTTCGTATAGCACACCTTTGAAGAAAGGATAATTTAAACATCTTTTATTAAAAATGAAGTTTATTTACCATTAAAGAAAGGATAGAATTGTGGACGACTTGTATTATCTATCCCCCTAAGCATAGACTTCGTCTCAGTTAAGGGGATGGGCACTATTATTAAAAATTCAATTCGTAAGTCTGTTTTACCTTATAGCTTTAACTTAAATAACGTTAGATATCGTAGTTTCTTTTACCAACCTACCTGTTTGGGAGGCGTTGCCGGGGCTAAGGGGAAATTCTCCCTGCAAGCAAGACAAATATCTGCCAGAGCGTATTCAACTTCAAGTAAGGATGTTCTTGTTCCGGTTTAGCTGTTTTTTCTGATGCTGACAAAGACAAACTAGATATCCTTAAATATGTTAAGGGTAAAGCCGGAGTTTATTTGTGAACTAATAAAATAAATGGTAAAAATATGTTGGTAGTTCCGTAAATTTAAGACGTAGATTATTGGAGTATTACAATGTTAATAGACTACTAAACGAAAAAAGTATGCCTATTTGTGTTGCATTATTAAAATACGGTTATCATAATTTTAGTGTTACTATCCTAGAAATATGTGACATTGACATTGATAGTATTATTTCTAGAGAAAAACACTTTTTTGAAGTATACTCTCCAGAGTATAATATCTTAAAAATTCCTGGAAGCCCTTCTCGAGGATCTGGTTGAAAACATTCAGAAGCTTCTATAGAGAAGATGCGTATTGCTGCCTATAAAAGATCTCCAGAAACTTCAGCTAAATTTTCGGCAGTTCAACCTAGAAGTATAAAAGTTGAGGTAACTGATATGGAAACAAATACTACTACTATTTACCACGCCATTAGAGCAGCTGCCCGTATCTTAGGTATCGATAAAAGATATATCGAACATTACATTTTATTGAATCAAGATAAACCTGTTTTTGCTAGATATACTTTTAAATTACTCGACTCTAAAAATAAAAGCCCAAATTTAATTAACGTGGAAAAAGTTCAAAAAACTTCTAAGAAAGTGGAGGTTACTTATGTCGACACTAATGAGGTTACAATATACTCTTCTATTGGTGCCGCAGCTAGAGCATTAGGTTATCGTCAAGCTAGTATATCTTTATACTTAAAAGAAAATAGAACTAATCCTTATAAAGGTACACATTACTTTAAATTAGTTTAAAATTACTAGAATATATGGGTTTTTTAAGGTAAAAGTTATTAAATATCATAGTTATAGGTATACAAGGCTTCAGTATTACATGTTATTTTATACGTAATAAAAGTTACTTATATTATATAATAAGAGGATAAATTTGTGGTTACGACTAAGCGGTCACATGCTATTAAACATTTTAAGTGGATTTGCCTATAATATTCTGACTTCAAGTTTTGTTTTTTTCTTTCTAGGTTTAATACCTTTAGCTTTTATTATAGCATTTTCAGGTTTAGAATTAGGTATAGCTTTTATACAAGCACAGGTGTTCGTGGTCTTAACTTGTAGTTATATTAAAGACGGACTAGATTTACACTAAATAATATTAAAAGTTCTATGTGTATTGTAATGTTTATTTCAAGTATATTAAATCAGCCAATAATAAATGATTTATTGCTCCGCTTGCTGCGCTTGCTCCGCACCCACATTTGTCATGTACATGTTATATCTTAATAACGTATTAATGATAAAGTGTGAATCGAAACCACCTAAATTGTGACAGTATCATATAACTTCGCTATATTTAGATTGGAGCATCATTTTAATACAATCAATAACTATCTTATCACTGTCTAAATCCTTACCGATATAAAAAGTAATAGGTTTCTCTTGCAAGTTGCTATGAAATCCTAGAGCATAGATTTTTGCTATGCTATCGGTTTCATAAGTCTCCACATCAAAAGTACCTATATTCGGATTCGGGAAAGCACTATACTTATTATTCTTGTTATATGGTGCCATGGTAACAGGTTTAAAAGTATAGAATTCCAACCTAGAAATGATTTTATCATTTTGGATAAAAACTGTTTTATTTCTAGAAGTCCTTTTTAAAGACCCGTCAGCTAATAAGGTATCCTCAACACTAGAGAGTAATTGCCCTTTAATAGAATATGCTGATTTCTTAACTTGCTCAGGACCTATCTTTGCTGTTTTAATAATAACAGGCTTTGATGTAGTTGTATACTTCAAACCAAAATCATCTATATCACTAACGATAACTTTATGCTTTTCATATTTTTGGTAATAAATTCTTTTGTTCTTTAACAATGTCTACAAAGTTAAATTGCTCATTGGCTAATTAAACATCTATACGACTAACGACATTGTTAGACAATACAACTTTAAGAGGCTTAACATCCTCGATGATATTATTACCAAAAATATGACTTTGCTTAAAGGCATCCCTTTTCATATCATTTGCTAAAAATTCATTTATACCTTGTAAAGTATTAGTGAATTCTTTAGAATATAATATTTTTCTAAAGGTATATTGAATGTGAACAACATCTTCATAGGCGAAATTATATTCAGCCATCATAACAGAAAAAGCACTTTTAAAATAATTATGTAAAGAAATAAAGCTTTGTTTATCATCATAACTTATAAATTAAAATCTTCTTTGTATATCTAACATGACATATAAAATTTCTTGTCCTTCAGAATATTTGTAGGCAACCTTTACAATATACAAATACCCTAAATTAGGCTTTAACTTGTTAGTTAAAGTATGAATAACATGTTCAACATCGAAAACATGTATAACATCATAATATTGTGTAATTCTAGTACTAGATAATTTATTGTTTATTCCAACTTCCTCTTTTGAATTACTGATAGTATTTTCTAGTGAAGATTGCTCCGCACTATAAAATATAGAAGTGTGAAAAATCCTAATGTTTCCCCTGCAACTTACGTATCTTATTATCTATATTTTTTAACAATGATTGCTAAGCTTTGTTTTGAAAAAGTTTATAGTATTGCTTCATATTCTAGTTTGTTTTGTTTAATAACAATTTTTATCTATATATCTGCAATAGCTGTGTTTATGATTAAAATTATATAGAATACAAAAGGGGGGAATTCATTTTATATTAAGTTGCATGCTGCTGTAAATATTCATATTTCTAGTATTTAAACTTATATAGAAGGCAGTAATAAATTTTTAAGTTAAAGAGGTATAGCATGCTACGCAACAAGAAAAATTATTATTAGATAAGTAATAAAATACTTATAGATTATTTATGTGATACACATTGTTTAATGGTATTTTGCGATATCATAGGAAAGTCCAGCGCTAAAAAGGTTAATGTATTTTTTTAATTCATACTTTTAACTATACAAAGGTAAAAGCCTTGGCACTTAAGAGAAACTAATTATTATACTAGTTATATATGTGAAAAGATAAACAACCTTTTTATTTAGTATTGTGTAATAGCGAACTTGCAATCTTTGACCTGGCATTATTATAGTCCCATAAACAACAACAGGAACTGGCTTATTTGTATCCATATAATTAATATAATAGTTAAGGTATTAACTATTATATTAAATTACTAAAAACTTTGAATCTAATTTATCTGTAGTTATTATCATCCTATACAGATCGTGTGTACTTGGTTTGCAAGAAAAAAAAGTATAAAACTTAGAGATATCTAATTTGATAAAAACAAGAGATAGCTTACATATAGCGTTAAGATTTTTTTTTATTTTATGTGATTTGTAAATATATAATTTATAAATATATTTTTATTATTTAAATGTATATTTAATTGTATAAAATATATTAGTAACGATATAAAAAATATATTGTGATATGAATTGAGTTTGATGATGGCTCTGAGTGAACGCTGTTCAAATGCTTGACACATGCTAATCGAACGACTAGTTTTTTATTTAACTAGTAGTGGTGTACAGGTGAGTAAAAGATATTTTACCGCCCTGGAGTAAGGAGAAAGATCCCTTATACATCGCCTCAATGTATATGAGGCGATGATACAAAGAAAAGTCTATATTTTCGCTCTTGGAAGTTTATATCTCGGGTAGTAATAGTTAAGGTGATTGCTTAACTAGCTTAATACGCGTAGTCGAGACTGGAAGGTTGATCGACCACAGTGGGACTGAAGAAATCCCACGACGATTGTTACAGCAGTGAGGAATATTGGTCAATAGCCTAACGGCTGAACCAGCAACTTGAAGGAATGTATAGCGAAAGCTAATTGTATTTAACTTAGCGAAAGCTAAATGGGTGCAATATTGACTATGTCAAATAAAGTTCTAGGTAGAATTATGATGATGACATTGTTTATCTATGTGTCTTGACCAAATTACGTGCCAGCAGTCGCGGTAACACGTAAAAGACTAGTGTTACTCATCTTTAATAGGTTTAAAGGGTACCTAGACTGCCAATCAAGCCCCCAAAAGGGTACTAATTGGCTAGAGTTTAATATAAGGAGGCATTAAAGTACTGAGAATGTTGAGAGATGAAATTCTGTGATACTATATATGGCACTGGTAAAGGCGAAAGCATCTTATTATGTAATAACTGACGTTGAGGGACGAAGGCTGTGTATAGCAAAAAGGATTAGATACCCAAGTAGTCTCAGCAGAAAATGATGAATGTCATAGGATAGATGAATTTTGTACTATAAATGAAAGTGTAAGCATTCCACCTTAAGAGTAATTTGGCAACATTGGAACTGAAATCATTAGACCGTTTCTGAAACAAGTAGTGAAGTATGTTGTTTAATTTGATGGTCCGCAAAAAACCTTACCACAATTTGTATGTAAAAATTTTTATACAAGTGCTGCACGGTTGTCTTCAGTTAATGTCGTGAGATTGTGGTTAGTTCCATTAAATTAACGTAAACCCATACTTTATTTTTATATAGAGTAGTTCACCGCTAGATTGGATGTGATAATAGGGACTAAGACAAGTCATCATGGCCATAATATTGTGGGCTATAGACGTGCCACATATGCCTTTACAAAGGGATGCGAAATTGTGAAATAGAGCTAATCCCCTAAAACAGGATAAAAACTTAATGGATTGTAGTCTGTAATTCGACTGCATGAAAGAGGAATTACTAGTAATCGTGAATAAGAACGTCACGGTGAAATTTATCTCAGATAGGTACTAACCACTCGTCAGGCGCTGAAAGGAGTATGCGCAATAAGTTTGGCTGCAGTCTGCTTATAATCATAGCAATAAGGCTATGAAATGTGGATTAGCTGGTTTCGTATGAGTGACTCTGATTAGTGTTAAGTCGAAATACGGTTCGTGTAGTGGAAATTGCACGGGATTAATTAAATTTAACAATAAAAAGTGTGTATTTATTTTTACTATTTGGTATTTAGATTATAATTTTATTTTTTATAGCATAAAGTAATAAATAATGCACAATAGGAAGGTTCCGTTTGTTGGTATGACGGGTTGAGCTGTAAACTCAATAGCTATAGCTGTCGAAGGTTCGAGTCCTTTTCTTCCTAATCCTTGTATAAATATATAAGGTATTAAACATGTTAGCTAAATTGGTATAGCGTTGTGCTACGGACACAAAGATTACAAGTTCGAGTCTTATACATGTTTTAGGTTTATTTAATTAAAAAGTATGAAACACAGATAATCCTAGTGGAGGACTGAGGGTCGCTAGGTATTATTTAGTAGGAAATAAATAATAAAAATAAGCCTTTGTAGCTCAAAGGTAGAGCGGAATACTGTTAATATTTAGATAAGTGTTCGATTCACTTTAAAGGCTTAAGATTGTTTTAAATATATCCATCAAATTTTATTTTAAAGTTATACCTTTGCCCTACTTTCCTTATTTGTATTATTAGTCTATAGGACGTATTTAATATTTTTGTGTTATTTAGTCATCTTTCGCTTTTTGCAAGCAAAAGCAAAAGCAAAAGCAAAAGCAAAAGCAAAAGCAAAAGCAAAAGCAAAAGCAAAAGCAAAAGCAAAAGCAAAAGCAAAAGCAAAAGCAAAAGCAAAAGCAAAAGCAAAAGCAAAAGCAAA